>OKDE01000004.1_pt1 | contig 218950 bp, 185 predicted proteins | sample 1613501 | NCBI WGS metagenome assembly OKDE01 (sample SAMN04436860, study PRJEB24849) | human gut metagenome | biome: human gut; feature: NICU; material: stool | host: Homo sapiens | place: USA: Saint Louis, MO | collected 2011-09-07
CAATAAATTTTGAAAATTTTTCATTTTCCTATTGACTTTTTATTTGCAGGCTTAAATGCCGATGACAGGACAATCATCCTGCTTCGGGATTATGAAAAAATGACATATGCAGAGATTGCCAGGGTGACAGGGCTTTCAGAAACTGTGGTAAAGGTCCGGCTTCACAGAGCCAGACTCCGATACCGGAGCCGGTATGAACAGAGAGGAGGTGACGGCTGTGGCATGTGATTACAGAGAGCGTGTTCTGAAGTATCTGCGGGAAAATACCGAGGACCCCGGGGTGGAACGGCATTTAGAGGAATGTATGGAGTGCCGCGCGCTGGTGGAGGGGTATCTGGAGAAAGAGAAGGAACTGGACATACCGGAGGCCGGTTATGAAGGAACGGATGAGGAACTGAAGGAGCGGGTGGTCCATTTTGAAAAAGGAACCAGAAGAATCCTGGTGTTTACTCTGGTCGGCTTTGTGCTGGGCTGGTTTTCCATCGCATATTTTACGGATTCCTTTCTCGTGACAAAGGTGATTCTGGCCATTCCGTACAAGGCCAGTGAGATGCTGCACAATCTGTTTCACTCCCATCCCTACAGTTATTATGGCGGGAACGGAATGTTTACGGAATTCAACGAATTTTTTCCTGGAAGAGGCCTTCTGACCTTTTTGGCGGAGCGGATTACGCCGGTTCTGATCGGTGGCGCCGTCTATGGAAGCCTCGCCTATTTTACCGGGGATTCCAGGATCTTTACCCTGCGGCGGTATTTGAAGTTTGCTGCCATATGGGCGGCCGTGGTTCTTCTGTGGACAGGGGCGCTGCTGAAGGCGGACACGCTGCTGGCGGCAAAGGATGACCGCATGGAGGATGTGACCGGATTCTTTCTGGCAACAGACAGCCAGGGAAACGGTTTTTATGAAGAGAAGGAGCCGGGAGCGAACGACACTGTTTTCCGTCTTCTCCGGGATGCCCTCTATCAGGAGGGGAATCCCCTGAAGCGTATAGGCGCTGAGGTGAGAGAGCCGGAGGATGAACTGCAGCTTCAGATCTTTCTGGGAAAATACCGGCGGGATTCCATGATCTGCCGGTTAAATCCGAAAGAACACTATCTGGTGACGGAGCGCGGTACGGTTTATCGGGTACCGGAAGAATTCTCCAGATACATGACGCAATATCAGGAGGACTGTTTTGAGTCCATATATGAAGAGTACTACTGGGAGGAGGCAGGTGAGAATGAAGAAGCCGGAGGGATGGAAAATTAAAACAGGGAAGGACTGGTGTCTGGCGTTTCTGTTTGCGGCACTGATGGTCTATGTGGCAGTGGTACGCTTTTTTCAATGGAAGGTTCTGGATTTTATGCAGAAATTCATGCCGGATAAGATGAGTACCATGAACCTGCCGGGCGGATACGGGACAGTGCTGTTCTGGGCGCTGATTATGGCGCTGCTTGTGATGGCAGTGCTGGCGCTTCGGCGGCAGAAACGGAAGTATATAGCGGCGGCAGGACTGGCCGGGTTTCTGATTGCCGACTGTGCACTGGGCGGTTTCGTATATCACTGCAGGCTGATTGTACAACGGGGAACGGAGGAGCCTGCGGCTTCCGCCTGGATCTGTTTTGAGGACGGGACAGAACAGATGAAGCTGGCGGCCGGGGATGAGACGCTGGGACGGCTTCAGGCGCTGGCCTTTTCCCTGGAGCGGCAGCCGGCAGAGAGACAGGAGGAGCTGCGGGCGCTTGTGAGAGACGGGGGGAAGGAACGCTCGTTTGTCTGGTTTTCATTTCCGGATAAATATTTCCACGGGTATGATCCCATCTTTTATATAGAAGATGGGCTGATCTACATGAACCGGAGGGCTGGGGATGTGGTGTTTTATAAGGATAACGGCCTGACCGAATGCATGGAAGAACTGAAAAGCGCTCCGGCCCCGGCTCCCTGACGGAACGAAAACCCCGAAATCCCGGCTAAAGTAATTAACGAAAGCAGCTTTTCATAATTCTGTAAGTTTACAAGTTTATCCTGACAATGAGGGTCTCCGGCTTGACTTTACAGGAGGTTTGTGACAAAATAGGTAGTTGTAATGAATGAAAAACCTGGAAAGAAAAGAGGTCCTTAAACGATATGACAAAGATTGATATTATTTCCGGCTTCCTTGGAGCGGGTAAGACGACTTTTATTAAAAAACTGCTGGAGGAGGCTATCTCCGGAGAGCAGGTGGTTTTAATTGAAAACGAATTCGGTGAGATCGGCATCGACGGCGGATTCCTGAAGAATTCAGGAATCGAGATCCGGGAGATGAACAGCGGCTGTATCTGTTGTTCTCTGGTCGGAGATTTTGGGAAATCCCTGGCGGAAGTGCTGACAAAGTACAAACCGGATCGTGTAATTATCGAGCCGTCAGGCGTCGGCAAGCTTTCTGACGTCATGAAGGCGGTCAGAGATGTGGCTGCGGAAATCGAGGTTACATTGAACAGCGCAGTCACCATCGTGGATGTGGCGAAATGCCGGATGTATATGAAGAATTTCGGAGAATTCTTTAATAATCAGATTGAGAACGCGGGAACGGTTGTCTTAAGCCGTACCGACATTGCTGCTGTGGACAAGGTAAACCAGGCGGTAGAACTGATCCGTGAGAAGAATCCGGCTGCAGTGATTGTCACGACACCGTGCAGCCAGCTGAGCGGCGCACAGCTTCTGGAGATTATTGAGAAACCGGATACGATGGCGGAAGATTTAATGAAGGAAGTTGAGGAGCACCGCCGTCATCATCATGACCATGAGCATGGAGAAGAGTGTGGCTGCGGCCATGATCACGATCATCACCACGACCATGAGCATGGAGAAGAGTGCGGCTGCGGTCATGATCACGATCATCATTACGACCACGACCATGGGCATGGAGAAGAGTGCGGCTGCGGTCATGACCATGATCATCACCATGACCATGAGCATGGAGAAGCGTGCAGCTGTGGTCATGATCACGGACATCACCATGCGGACGAGGTATTCACCAGTTGGGGCCTTGAGAACGTTGGGGCGATGAAGAGAGAGGAGTTAGACCGGCTTCTGGACGAACTGGCATACGGTGACCAGTACGGGGAGGTGCTTCGCGCCAAAGGTATGGTTCCCGGAGAAAAAGAGGGAAGCTGGCTCTACTTCGACCTTGTGCCGGAGCAGTATGAGATCCGTGACGGAGCTCCGGAATATACGGGCAAGGTATGCGTAATCGGTGCAAAACTGAAAGAAAATGAATTAAAGAAAGCGTTTGGCAGGTGAGAAGATGGAATACACGGATACATTAGATGACGATTTTATGCCGGTCTTTTTGATCAATGGATTTTTGGAGGCCGGTAAGACCCAGTTTCTCCAGTTTACCATGCAGCAGGATTATTTTCAGACCGATGGAAAGACTCTTTTGATCGTCTGTGAGGACGGGGATACGGAGTATGACACAGAGCTGTTGAAACGCACCAAAACGGCAGGAATTTTCATCGAAAGTATGGCTGAGCTTACCCCGGAACGCCTTCTGGAGCTGGAGCTCCTTTATAATCCGGAACGGGTTTTAATCGAGTGGAACGGCATGTGGAATCAGGCTGAACTGCAGCTGCCGGATGACTGGCGTGTTTATCAGCAGATTACCATCATCGATATGTCCACCTTTGACTTATATGTGGCAAATATGAAGCCTCTGCTGTATGCCATGATTAAGAATTCTGAACTGGTTATCTGCAACCGCTGTGATGGAATTGAGGATTTATCAGGCTACCGAAGAACGTTAAAATCCATGTGCCAGAGAGGCGAGATCGTCTTTGAGGACTCCGAGGGAGAGATCAATGAGATTGCAGATGAGGATCTCCCTTATGATCTGGGGGCAGATGTCATTGAAATTTCGCCGGAAGCCTATGGTATCTGGTATATCGACTGTATGGACCGGCGTGACCGCTACGAAGGAAAGATTGTGGAATTTACGGCCATGGTATTGAAAAGCCCGGAATTCCCGAAAAATTACTTTGTTCCGGGACGTATGGCCATGACCTGCTGTGAAGCCGACATGACCTTCCTGGGATTTGTCACAAAGGCCAGAGAGGCCAAGGACTTACAGACGAAACAGTGGGTGAAGGTCCGGGCAAAGATCGCCTATGAATTCTGGAAAGACTATGAGGGGGAAGGCCCTGTGCTTTATGCGGAAACCGTCCAGCCGGCGGAACCCATCAGAGAAGTGGTTCAGTTTTAATTAAAAACTGAAAGTGAGGATTTCAGTTTCAGTTTAGAATGAAAAATAGCTGTGAAGCGGATCGTTTGCGATTCCGCTTCACAGCTATTTTTGAGTTTGTAATACGTCCGGAAGATTACATCTGGGGCACCGGAGTCGGCCTGGCCGGATCAAATACATCCGGGACGTTGAATAAGTCGCTTAAGCTGTCCGGGTAGTAGTACATGCGGTAGCCGTCTAAATTCCGTCTGCCCTGACGGAAATGATCGGGGCCCAGCTGCATCCAGTAAGGCGTGCTGGCATCCACGTTGCAGAAATAGCGGAATCCCAGTGATTTCAAATAGGTGAAGCGTTCGTTGTCATCCGTATAAGGCTTCCAGGTTCCGATATCGCTGCCAAAGGGGTAGAGAATGATATCAGTGGGGCCGATCAGGGACTCCACATTCGTTTCCCATTTGTCCGCGTCCACTTTGAAATGCTCCATGCTGATCGTACCCAAGTTGCGGTGGCCCCAGCTGTGGGAAGCCAGTTCCCAGCCATGGTCTTTCAGGCACTGGGCGACGGCGGCCGCCTGTTTTAAGTCCTCCTCGTAATTGGGATTGGTGTCCTTATAAGATTCATCTGTCCGGTATCCAAGAATTCCGTTATAGCCGGTAAAGGCGATAATGGCTCTTGCGCCCTTATAAGAAAATCCCGGGTGTTCCTTGATAAAGGTTTCCAGTATGGGAACGAGATCGAAATCTCCGGTGATGACGCTTCCATCCTCCTGCTCCATCTCGGTGGTGGGATAACCGTCTTCCCCGATCACCATGCGGGTGGCGAAGCCGTCCCCCTTCATATATTCATAGTAGCATACATCATCCTGCGACATGACAAAAGCCTTTTTCCCTTCGGGGAGCATGATATCACCGTAGACAAACTTGGGATTGCCGTTCTCATCGGTTGTCTCATAGGCGAGATCATGGATCTTTACGAGAACGTACCCCCTGTCGTACATGGACTGCATCATCTTGATAAACTCGTCTTTTGTCGTCATCATCTGGTTGTAGCCGCCCTCCCGGCTGTCTCCGTCGAAGGCTTTGGAGGTATCGACGATCAGAGAGTGGAAGAACACGTGGGTGACTTCCTGCGGATTGATCCGTACCAGCCGGCTCATTTGATCCGTGTAGGCGGCGACGGCATCCGCAGCTTCCTTTGTGGAGGCGTAGCGGCTGTCGGAGGTGATTAAATTGATGGCACCTTCGTAATCGTACTGTACGGCCAGACTTTCCGCCTGTGCCAGGAGGTCGGTTAAACCGGTGTCCTCCGTCTCAGCCGCCGTTGTAATGATCTCCGGAGCGGTGGTTTCCGCCGTGGTCTGATGAACGGAGGCTTTGACCGAGCCGAACCCGGAGCGGTACCGGCCCAGTATGATGCCGCCCGTGACTAAGGCGGCTATCAGTAAAAATCCTGTTACAATGACAAGTATATTATGTATCATGCGGCGGCGTTTTTCCTGCTGACGCCGTTCGCGGTATTCTTCCATGTTCATGTTATAACCTCTTTTTCCAGTGTATTGAAGGGAGCTTTGGGAGGCCGGATCACTCGGGACCGGCCCGGATACCGGACACAGTACAAACTCCTGACTCAGTATATCATACTTTCAGACAGGATGAAATCGTATCACGGGAAAATTAAGGAAAAATTTTTGGCAAAAACTGGCATAGGAAGGGAAATCCCATCCATACAATGAAACAAAGGATTTAATCAGGGGAAATTATGAAACGATTGTTAGCTCTTGTTTTAAGCATGCTGCTTTTCCTCTGTCCGTCTCATGCTGCGTGGGGGCAGGAGCCGGACATTGCCGTGGCGTCGGACATGGTAATCCGGTCGGAAGAAGCAAAGACCGTAAACGCCGAGGGAGGGCCGTCCATACAGGCGCCCAGTGCGCTTCTAATGGAGGCATCCACCGGACAGGTAATATACGAAAAAGATGCAGATACGAAAAGGAGTCCCGCCAGTATTACGAAAATCATGACGCTGATCCTGATTTTTGACGCTTTGGATTCCGGGAAAATCAAAATGACCGACGAGGTGGTTACCAGCGCCCACGCCAAGTCCATGGGAGGTTCCCAGGTCTTTCTGGAAGAGGGGGAGACCCAGACGGTAGAGACCATGATCAAATGCATCGTGGTGGCTTCCGGAAACGACGCTTCCGTAGCCATGGCGGAATACATAGCCGGGACAGAAGAGGAATTTGTGAAAATGATGAACGAGAGAGCGGCAGGGCTTGGCATGACCAACACGCATTTTGAGGACTGCTGCGGTCTGACTGAGTCTCCTGATCATGTGACGACGGCCAGAGATATTGCCCTCATGTCCAGAGAACTGATTAATAAGTATCCCCAGATCCACAATTACTCCACCATCTGGATGGAGAACATCACCCACGTGACGAAACAGGGGACGAAGGAGTTCGGCCTGTCCAACACAAATAAGCTGTTAAAAATGGCGACGAACTTTCAGGTGACCGGTTTAAAGACGGGGTCTACCTCTCTGGCAAAATACTGTCTGTCTGCTACCGCAGAAAAAGACAGGGTCCGTCTGATCGCTTCCATCATGGCGGCACCCGATTATAAGGCCAGGTTTGCAGATGCGCAGACGCTGCTGAATTACGGCTACGCCAACTGCCGGCTGTATGAGGATAAGGAGATGCTTCCGCTTCCGGAACTGGCAGTGGATAACGGTGTGACGGACAGCGTGCCCTTAAAATACGGCGGCACCTTCTCTTACTTAAGCTTAAACGGAGAAGATCTGGCTGCCATAGAGAAGGAACTGGTACTGCCGGAATCCATAGCGGCGCCGGTAGAGGAAGGACAGAGTGCAGGTGTAATTCAGTACAGTCTGGCGGGGAAGAAGCTGGGAGAGGTCCCGGTACTCACGGCGGGAGCGGTGAAGGAAGCCGGATTCCTGGATTACTTTAAGAGAGTGCTGGCGGGATTTGCAGTTTGACGGAGTGCGGCCGGAAATGAAAACGGGAGGAAAAGCAGGCGCTGCTTTTCCTCCCGTTTCTTTAAAGAAGACCTCCATACTGCAGGAACAGTGGAGCAAATACCAGGGAAACAATTGTCATCAGCTTAATTAAGATATTGATAGACGGTCCCGAAGTATCCTTAAACGGATCCCCCACCGTGTCGCCGACAACAGCCGCCTTGTGAGCAGAACTGCCTTTTCCGCCGTGATGGCCTGTCTCGATGTATTTCTTTGCATTGTCCCAGGCGCCTCCGGCGTTGGACATGAAGATGGCGGTGAGAACACCGGTTACCAGTGCACCGGTTAAAAGTCCCCCCAGTGCTTCCGGTCCGAGAATCAGTCCGACGGCCAGTGGGACGAGCACTGCCATAAGGCCGGGGAGGAACATTTCGCGGAGCGCCGCAGTGGTGGAGATGGATACGCAGGAGGCGTAATCCGGCCGGTTGGTCCCTTTCAGGATACCCGGCTTTTCACGGAACTGCCTGCGCACTTCCTCGATCATCTGATGGGCCGCCTTTGACACGGACTCCATCGTCATGGAAGAGAAGAGGAAGGTGAGCATTCCGCCGATGAACAGTCCAATGATCACATGAGCATTTAAAATATCTATGGTGGTTAAATGGACTGCTTCTGCATAGGAGACGAACAGGGCCAGGGCGGTTAAGGCCGCAGAACCGATGGCGAAGCCTTTGCCGATGGCGGCTGTGGTGTTGCCTACGGAATCCAGTTTGTCGGTGATTTCACGGACCGAATCATCGAGGCCTGCCATTTCCGCGATGCCGCCGGCGTTATCTGCGATGGGACCGTAGGCGTCGATTGCGACGGTGATACCGGTGGTAGAGAGCATTCCGACCGCGGCTAAGGCAATTCCGTAGAGGCCCATCAGACGGTAGGAGACGAGAATGCCGATACAGACCAGAAGGATCGGAATCGCAGTAGACTGCATACCAACGGCAATTCCGCTGATCACTGTGGTGGCGGATCCGGTCTCAGACTGACTGGCAATCTTTTTCACGAAGCGGTAGTCTCCGGAGGTATAGATTTCCGTGACGAATCCGATCATAACACCCACAAGGAGACCGGCGATGACCGCAAATGCGGCATTGAAGCTGCCGAAGTACATGCGGCTTAAGAGGAATGCGGCGGCCACAACCAGGGCGGTGGCGCTGTACTCTCCGGATTTCAGTGCGCGGTGGGGATTGGAATTGTTGCCCGCTCTCACAATCAAAGCCCCGATTATGGACGCGATAACCCCGCATGCGGAGAGCAGCAGCGGGAAGATTACGCCTGCCTCCCGATAAAATACGACGCCCAGCGTCAGCGCAGATATCAGGGATCCCACATACGACTCGAACAAGTCGACTCCCATACCGGCCACATCACCTACATTATCGCCTACATTGTCTGCGATGACAGCCGGGTTTCTGGGGTCGTCTTCCGGGATTCCGGCTTCCACTTTTCCAACCAGGTCGGCGCCTACATCGGCCGCTTTGGTGTAAATTCCGCCTCCGACACGGGCGAATAATGCGATGGAAGAGGCTCCGAGGCTGAAGCCTGCAAGCACCTCCACATTCTTTGTTATCAGGAAAAGCGTTCCGACACCCAGGAGTCCCAGGCCAACGACGGCCATACCCATGACACTGCCGCCGGAGAACGCTACGGATAAGGCCCGGCTCATGCCGGAGGTTCTTGCGGCATTGGCGGTACGGCAGTTGGCGCGGATTGCCGCGCTCATTCCAAGATAACCGGCAATGGTGGAGAAGGCGCTGCCCACAAGGAAGCAGATGGCCGTAGTCCAGCTGCGCGTTCCAAGGCCGATCACAACGAAGAGGACGGCGACGAAGATGATGAGGACGCGGTATTCCGACGTCATAAATGCCCTGGCGCCTTCTGCAATGGCGTCCGCAATCTCACGCATCCGGTCGTTGCCCGGATCCTGCTTAATCACATGAAGGCGCAGAAAAACAGCGAATAAAAGGCCGATCAGGCCGATGACGGGGACAGACAGTATCATTTTTTCCATAATAACCCTCCCAATTTTCATGATATTTGTGCAAATTGATACCTGTGTCCCTTATTGTATCAGATAAACTGCGATATTACAACAAAAACTTTTAGATAACCTAAAAATAATTTAGGATTATTTGTTTTTCAATTTAGTTGACAAACAATATTATACGATATATAATATAAACATACTATACAAGATATAATATAGAACATAAAACAATATTATACTAAACAATAAGAGAAAGGTCGAGTGAGTATGGAGACGAAGCGTTTATACCGTTCAGTAAAGAATAAAGTGATTTGCGGCGTGTGCGGCGGTATCGGAGAGTATTTTAATGTGGACCCGGTTATTATAAGGCTCATATGGGTGATTCTGATGTTCTTCCAGCCATGGCGCCATTTGTTCCATTCGTTTGCGGGATTTTCCCTCATCGGCGGAAGCCTGGTCGTTTATTTCATTGCGGCAGTCATTATACCGCGGGCGCCCTCGGATGACGGAAGCTGCTGAGCTGTCCGGATCTGACTGAATGAGAAGATAGGAGTGGGAATATGGTTTTTAACACAGGTGCAGCCCTCCTTGATGCGATTGTACTGGCGGTCGTGTCAAAGGAACAGGAAGGGACTTACGGATATAAAATTACACAGGATGTGAGAAATGTCATAGACATTTCGGAATCAACCCTTTACCCGGTGCTTCGCAGGCTCCAGAAGGAAGAGTGTCTGGAAGTATACGATATGGCGATCGACGGAAGAAACCGCAGATACTACAAGATTACGGAAAAGGGCAGAGTACAGCTGAAGCTGTACAAAGGTGAGTGGGCAGGCTACTCCCGGAAGATATCTCAAATCTTTGAGGAGGCATTCATATGAACAGGGAAGAGTTTATGAAGGAGCTGGAATATCTGCTTTCTGATATTCCGGATGAAGAAAAGGCGGAAGCCATCGGCTACTACAGAGATTATCTGGAGGAAGCCGGAGAGGAGAATGAGGAGGCGGCGATCAGGGAATTCGGAAGTCCGGAGCGCATCGCGGCGATTATCCGTTCCGATTTATCGGGGCATCTGGAGGACGGCGGAGAGTTTACGGATAAAGGATATGAGGACGAACGGTTCCGCGATCCGAATTACCAGGTGGCGAAGCGGTATGATTTACCGGACGCCGTGGAAGGGCAGAAGACAGAGGAACGGGAAGAAAAGAGAGAGAATCAGCCGAGAACCAACCGTACGGTGAAGCTTATCCTGTGGATTATCTTAATCATTGTGGCGGCTCCTGTTCTGTTTGGAATCGGCGGAGGACTGGTCGGAATGTTCGGCGGCCTCTTCGGACTTCTGGTAGCGGCAGTGGTGGTTGTGGGCGTCCTTACAGCTGCGCTGTTTATCTGCGGGATTGCACTGCTGATTGTGGGAATCGTATCGATGGTGATTCATCCGCTAAGCGGAGTTCTGATGATTGGCATTTCCGTACTGACGCTGGGATTTGCCTTTGCGTGCCTGGCTTTATGCGGAGCGTTTTATGGTAAGTTTCTGCCGTTTTTGTTCCGGTCGATTGTGAACGGAATCAGTGGTTTGCTCTACGGAAGGAGGAGTCGCTCATGAAGAATTTTATGAAGGTATGTCTGGTCGCAGGCGGCGTCTGCATCCTGATCGGAGGCGGAATTACCACTGTGGCGGCCGCCATGGGCGGAAGGCTGTCGGATTTGCCATCCTGGAATTACAGATGGCTCGGCCGGGATATTGTCGGTGACATCACTGGCGACCTCCGATCAGAGATGGATGATCTTGGCCGTGACTTATCGGATCAGTTTGACGACAGCTTTGATGAACTGGACCGGGAATTTGATGAGATTGGCCGCCGCCATGACGGGGTGAATGACGGGGAATTGAGCGAGAGTGAATTTTCCGGGATCTATGCGAGAAAGCTGGATCTGGAGGTTCGGAGAGGCAGGGCGTTTATCACATATGACGCCCCGGCGGATAAGATCGTTGTTTCCAGCGGGGAAGATATGTCACGCTGGAATGTCTACAGCGAAGAGGATGAACTGAAGGTAACCGTTGGGTCCAAGTCCTGGGATTCCTATGACTATGAAGATACGGTAGTCTATATCCACGTTCCGGCGGATTACCGTTTCGAGGAGGTCGAACTGAAGGTTAAGGCCCAGAGAAACAACAGGGTGATAAACAGTGATAACGGCCCCGCCATTACAGCCGAGGCGTTAAAGGCCGACAAGATAGAGATCGACGCGGCAGTAGGGGCGGTAAGTGTGACCGGAGCCGATGCAGGAAAGCTGGAGGTTGATTCCGATGTGGGAGCCGTAAAGTTTGAAGGAAATGTAGACGGAGATGTGGACGCGGAATGCAGCGTCGGCGCTGTCAAACTCGATCTGGCAGGGGAAAAGGCAGACTTTAACTACGAGATCAAGTGCAGGGTAGGCAGTATTACCGTTGACGGCGAGGGCTTTTCCGGACTGTCCAAGGAGAGAAAGATAAATAACGGGGCAGCAAAAAAGATGGAACTGGACTGCAGCACAGGAGCGATTGAAGTTAAATTTCATTGAAGCAAAGGAACTCATACAGGGAAAACAGAGAGGAGATTCAAAGATGGATGACAGAGAGACGAGAAGATTATATCGTTCAGATACAGATAAGATGATTTGCGGCGTATGCGGAGGAATCGGTGAGTACTTCAACGTCGACCCTACGCTGATCCGCCTCTTATGGGCGGTGCTGGCCTGTTCCGGCACAGGCGTTGTGGCCTATTTCATCGCAGCAATTATTATTCCGCGCAGATAGGTATCGCGCGGACAGGAATACCATTCAGGCTCCGGCTGCTTTTGCGGTCAGGAGCCTTTTTATGGATCCTGCATACCGCATTCGGGCCGCCCTGCCATTCCGTAAAACAGAAATCCCTTCAGTCCGGATGTTTAGGGGGGCTTATAACGGGTATACTCTCTTTAGATTCGAGAAAGGAGCAAGCCCGTAATTATGTCAAAAGGAAAAAAGAACGAACCATTCGATCCTCACAATTTAAAACCAGAGGAAATACTTAAATTCGAAATTGCCACGGAGTTAGGGCTCAGTGACAAAGTAATCACCGGCGGCTGGCGTTCCCTTACCGCAAAGGAAAGCGGCCGTATCGGAGGTCTCATTACGAAACGAAAACGTGAATTAAAACAGGAGGCTTTGGGAGAAAAATAGGTACTATGCCACAAAGCCAGGGGAGCGCAGACAGGAGACCGGGTCTGACGAACAGACGGCTTCCTGTCTCCCCGGCGGCAGCTGCGGGGGCTGTGAAATACGGAGTTCATTCAGCTCTGTCTTTTCTCCAGCCCCTGCTTTTTATTGGAATTCGGTCAGAATCAGGCGCTCTTCTTTGATATCCTGTGGAAAGCCTGCTGTTTAAAAAAACTTGCCACCCCACCCCTTATCCATTATAATATACGGGAAAGAGGAAAAGGCAATGGAAGAGAGAAAACTGAGAAGCGGATTTACCACCGGAACATGCGCTGCCTGTGCGGCGAAGGCTGCCGCGGTCATGCTGCTTAAGCAGGAAGCGGTGGAAAGCGTTCAGGTTATGACGCCTGGAGGGACGAGAGCAGAACTGTTTCCGGAGGAAGCGGTGATAACGGAGAACTCAGCCGTGTGCGCCGTCAGAAAAGATGCGGGTGATGACCCGGATGTGACGGATAAGGCCCTGATTTATGCTTCTGTGGAGTACATAAAAGACAGCGGTGATCCGGAGAACTGTTACCGGAACGACCGCATCTTTTTAACCGGAGGACAGGGGGTCGGAATCGTGACGAAGCCGGGTCTTGCCTGCCCCGTAGGTTTTTATGCTATTAATCCGGTCCCCAGGAAGATGATTTTTGATGAGGTGGAGGCGGTGGCGCACCTTGCGGGCTGTGAAGGAGGCCTCCTTGTCAGAATCTGGATTCCGGAGGGGGAGCGTCTGGCCTTAAGCACCTTTAATCCAAAGCTGGGAATCGAGGGCGGGATCTCCGTGCTGGGAACCAGCGGGATTGTGGAGCCAATGAGCGAGTCTGCCTTAAAGGCCACCATACAGCTGGAACTCCACATGAAGGCGGTGGAAGGACAGCGGGAAGTGATCTTAACACCCGGTAATTACGGGGAGAATTTTTTGAGGGAGACGTTAAAGCTTTCTCTGTCCCAGGGAGTCCAGTGCAGCAATTTCGTTCGGGAATCCGTATTGATGGCGGCGGACGAGGGGATGGACGGGCTTCTTTTTGTCGGTCACATCGGAAAACTGATTAAGGTGGCCGGCGGCGTCGGCAATACGCATTCAAAATACGGGGACAGACGCATGGAAATTATGTGGGACTGTGCCAGGAGCCATTGCGGAAAACTGTCAGAGAGTGACAGGAGCCGGTTGAAAGAGCAGGTGCTTGACTCCAACACGACGGAGGAAGCGGTCAGGCGGCTTAATGAGGCCGGAATGTTAAAACCGGCGATGGAAACTGCGGTGGAGCGTATCAGGCATTACCTGGAAGTGTGGTCCGAAAGACCGGTCCGCGCCGAGGTGGTGACATTTACAAACGGTTACGGTATCCTTGGAATGACCCGCGGGGCAGTGGCCATGATCGATACGTTCCGCGTCCGGGAGAAAGCAAACGAAATACAGAAAGAACAGGAGAAACGATAATGTCTGGTATTCTATACGGAATCGGAGTCGGTCCGGGAGATCCGGAATTAATGACCATAAAAGCAGTCAGGCGAATACGGGAATGCACAGTGATTGCCATTCCCCACAGATCAAAGGAGCTGTGCACGGCGTACCAGATCGCGTGTCAGGCGGTGCCGGAGATGGAGCAAAAGGAGTGCCTCTATCTTCCCATGCCCATGACAAAGGATAAAAAGGTGTTGGATGAAAGCCACGATCTGGCGGCCGGCGCCGTGATGGAACGGCTGGACAGAGGAGAGGATGTGGGCTTCATAACACTGGGGGATGTGAGCATCTACTCCACCTGCAGCTATCTGCTGGAACGACTGTGGAACCGGGGGTATGAGGCGAGGCTGGAATGCGGAATCCCTTCATTTTCAGCGGCGGCGGCCAGACTTGGCATACCGCTGGTGTCCGGAGCGGAGGAACTGCACGTGATCCCGGCTACGTATCAGGTGAAGGATGCGCTGAAGCTTCCGGGCGTCAAGGTGCTGATGAAAACGGGAAAACAGATGAAGACAGTTAAGGAAGAGATTCGTAAATGCGGTGCCAGCGCCGTCATGGTGGAAAACTGCGGCATGGCCGATGAGCGGGTCTTTGCGTCCTTAGAGGAAATTCCGGATGAGCCGGGATATTATTCGCTGTTGATTGTGAGGTAGAGATGGTACATATCGTAGGAGCGGGGCCGGGAGCACCGGACCTCATTACCGTCCGGGGAAAGGAACTGATTTCCCAGGCGGATACAATTATTTACGCCGGTTCTCTGGTAAATCCGGCGCTGCTGGAGTACAGAAAAGAAGGCTGCCGCGTTCTAAACAGCGCATATATGACGCTTGAGCAGGTAATCGAAGCGATCCGCGAGACCGAGGCAGAGGGAAAGATGACCGTTCGCCTGCATACGGGGGATCCCTGTATCTATGGGGCAATCCGGGAACAGATGGATGCAATGGAACGTCTGGGGATTTCCTATGAAGTCTGCCCGGGCGTCAGCTCCTTCTGCGGCGCGGCCGCGGCCTTAAACATGGAATATACGCTTCCGGAGATATCCCAGAGCGTCGTGATCACCAGGATGGCGGGAAGAACTCCGGTTCCGGAGCGGGAATCCGTCGCTTCTTTTGCGGCGCATGGGGCGACCATGGTTCTCTTCTTAAGCTCAGGGCTTCTGACAGAGCTGGCGGAAGAACTGATGCGGGGCGGATACGGGGCGGATACCCCGGCGGCCATCGTCTACCGGGCAACGTGGGAGGATGAAAAGAAGGTTCTGTGCACCGTGGGAACACTGGAGGAACGGGCAGCCGGCGAAAAGATAACGAAGACGGCCCTGATCATTGTGGGAAACGCGGTGAGCCAGAGCGGATATGCCCTCTCGAAGCTGTATGATCCGGGATTTTCTACGGAATACAGGCAGGGGAGTGATTCGGTGGGAGCCGAAGGGCAAAAAGAGGATGAGGTATGAGGCTGTCGCTGATTTGTTTTACAGGAGCAGGGGCACAACTCGGCGCCCGTCTGTTAAAGGAATTAAAGTTCAGCGGTCATGAGTGCCGCGGTTTTGTGCTGGAGAAGTTTTTAAATCCGTTTCATGAGGCAAACGGTCTGGAACCGTTAAAAACCCCGCTCCGGGAATGGACGGGGGAGCAGTTTACGGCACGGGACGGATTGATATTTATCGGGGCTGCAGGGATTGCGGTCAGGGCGATTGCACCGTGGGTGAAGGACAAGAGGACGGATCCTGCCGTTGTGGTGATCGACGATTGCGGCAGGTACTCCATTTCCCTTCTGTCCGGCCATCTGGGAGGGGCCAACGGTCTGGCGGAAGAGACGGCAAAGATTACAGGGGGCATCCCTGTGATTACCACGGCCACGGATCTTCACGGGCGCTTTGCAGTGGATAACTTTGCAAAAGAGCATGGACTCTGGATGTCCGATATGAAGACGGCAAAGGCGGTGTCTGCCGATGTTCTGGCCGGTGAGCCGGTGGGCCTGTTCAGCGATTTCCCGGTTATGGGAAGCCTGCCGGAAGGATTTACCCAGAAGGAAAGCTGCAGGAGGAATGTCTGGATTACGGTGAAGCGTGAGCCGGAGGAGGGCGGTTTCCTGAAGCTGTTTTTGCCGGAAGGCGGGGAAGTGCTGCGGCTGGTTCCGCGGATTGTAATTCTGGGTATCGGCTGTAAGAAGGGGACGGGGAAAGAGCAGATTGAAGCGGCCGTGGGGGAGGCATTGAGCCGGTGGAACATTGAACCGGAGAGTGCCGCCGCCGTGGCCACCATCGACATAAAAAAAGAGGAAGCCGGACTCCTTTCCTATGTCCGGGACCATGGCCTCTCCTTTCACACGTACCCGGCCGGACGGCTGCTGCAGGCGGAGGGAGAATTCTCCCCGTCTTCTTTCGTCAGGGAGATCACAGGCGTGGATAATGTCTGTGAACGGGCCGCAGTAAGCCTGGCGAAGGACTTGGGCGGAGGCAGACTGATGATGAAAAAACAGGCGGGCGGCGGCGTCACGGTGGCGGCCGCAGTCCGGGATTGGAAGGTGAAGCTGTGAATCAGACAGGAAAATTATATGTGGTGGGAATCGGACCGGGTTCCTATGAGCAGATGACGATCAAGGCGGTCCGCGCCCTGGAAGAGAGCCGAGTGGTGGTCGGTTATACGGTGTATGCAGATCTGATGCGGGAGCATTTCCCCGGAAAAGAGTGGATCACCACTCCCATGAGACAGGAGACGGAGCGGTGCCGTATGGCCATTGAAAAGGCAAGATCCGGCCTGACGGTGGCGCTGATCTGCAGCGGGGATGCCGGCGTATACGGGATGAGCGGCCTCATACTGGAGCTGGTGGGAGAAGAGGATTCTCCGGCTGTGGAGGTGATTCCGGGCGTGACTGCGGCGTTAAGCGGCGGAGCCCTGCTCGGCGCGCCTCTGGGCCACGATTTCGCCGTGATCAGTTTAAGTGATTTACTTACGCCGATGGAACTGATTGAAGACAGGCTTTTCCATGCGGCAAAAGCGGATTTTGCGGTGTGTCTCTACAATCCATCCAGCCGGAAGCGGTCGGATTACTTAAAGCGTGCGTGCGAAATAATGCTTACTGTCAGGAAACCGGATACGGTCTGCGGGATTGCGAAAAATATCGGCAGGGAGGGAGAGTCCATGGAAGTGATGACGCTTTCACAATTAAGAGATACCCCCGCCGACATGTTTACCACCGTGTTCATCGGCAATGAGAAGACAAAGGTGATAAACGGAAAGATGGTGACGCCGAGAGGGTACCGGAATGTGTAGGATCCTGATCTTCGGAGGCACCACGGAAGGCCGGCTTCTTGCCGAATACTGCATGCAGCAGGAAATCGCCGTCTGTGTCAGCGTCGTCAGCGGCTACGGGGCGGACTTACTGCCGGAAAGCCGGCTGATTCACGTGATCTCCGGTCGGATGGAGGAGAAAGAGATGGAAGAATTCATGAGCCGGGAGTCTATCCGAACCGTCTTTGACGCGACCCATCCGTATGCCGTGGAGGCAACCGTAAATATAAAGGAAGCCTGTAAGCGTTCCGGAGCCTCTTACGTGAGGGTGAAGAGGGAATCGGCGGCAGAGAATGGCGGAGGCGGCCGTGAAGCATCTGCTTCTCAAACCGTCTATGTGGATTCTGCCTCTGAGGCCGCTCGCTACTTAAAGGACAGAGAGGGAGGGATTCTTGTGACTACGGGAAGCAGGGAACTCGCCGCTTTTACAGCCATCCCGGGATATGAGGACCGGCTTTTTGCGCGGGTTCTTCCATCCGCTGCCGTGATCTGTGCCTGTGAGGAACTTGGCATAAAAGGAAAACATGTGATCGCCATGCAGGGGCCGTTTTCCGAGGAACTGAACCGTGCCATGATGGAGCAGCTCGGAGTCCGTTACCTGGTAACCAAGGAGGCGGGGACGGCAGGAGGATTTCTGGAAAAATTATCTGCGGCTTCTGCACTTTCTGTGACCACGGTTGTGATCGGAAGACCGTCGGAGGATAGAGACGGAGTCTCACTGGAGGAGGCGAAAAAGCTTCTGATGGAAAGCAAGCTTCAGACATGCTCTATGGCAGGAAGCGAAAACACTTCTGCCAAACGGAAAATTTCTCTTATGGGAACGGGAATGGGAGGCAGAGGGCAGATGACGCTTGCAGTTGCAGAAGAACTGAAACGGTGTGACGTTTTATTCGGAGCGAAGCGCATGACGGAAGCAGCTGAAACGCTGGGGGCACCGGCAGACGGAATCCTGCGCATCCCCATTTACGGGAACCGTGAAATTCTGGAATGGCTTGAGAACCATCCGGAGTATCGGAATGCCGGTGTCCTGTATTCCGGTGACACGGGATTTTACAGCGGTGCTTCCGGTATGGCAGCCATGCTTTTGCAGGAACCGTATTGCGATATCTATGATTATTGTATTTATCCCGGCATTTCCTCCGTATCGTACCTGTGTGCGAAAATGGGGCGAAGCTGGGAGCAGGTGAAGCTGATCAGCCTGCACGGGCGGGACTGTGATGTTTCCCTGGAGGTTTCCCAAAATCCGGCCGTATTCACGCTGCTGGGCGGGGTACATACGGTTAAGGAACTGTGTGAACAGCTTTTAAACCATGGCCTTTCCAATGTGAGAATGACTGTGGGAGAGAGGCTGTCATACTCCGATGAGAGGATTGTGGCGGGAACGCCGGAGCAGCTGGCAGCCATGGAATGTTCCAGTCTGGCTGTTGTTATGATGGAACGGGATGAAGGGAGAGAAGGGACCAGATGAGAGACGAGTGGTTTATCAGGGGAGAGGTCCCCATGACAAAGAGCGAGGTCCGCGCCGTCTCGGTGGAGAAGCTGGAGCTTTCGGCTGACTCGGTCCTCTATGATATCGGGGCTGGAACCGGCTCCGTGTCTGTGGAGGCGGCGGCTTTTCTTCCGGAAGGGACGGTTTATGCCATTGAGAAAAAACGGGAGGCCGTGGAACTGCTGAAAAAAAACAGGGAAAAGTTCCGGGCGGAGCGGATACGGATCATAGAGGGCGCGGCTCCGGAGGCTTTAGAGGGACTGGAGGCGCCGACTCATGCATTTCTGGGGGGAACCTCCGGTAAAATGGCAGATATCCTTTCTCTGCTTCTGGAGAAGAACCCGGAAGTCCGGGTGGTGGTAAATGCGATTACCCTGGAATCTGTTTCGAAGGTCTTAGAATGGACTGCCGGCCGCGGCATAGAGGCTGATATCGTTCTGGTGTCAGTTTCACGGGCGAAGGCGGCTGGACGGGTCCATATGATGATGGCTCAGAATCCTGTTTATGTGATTTCCTTTGGAGGCAGACCGGCACAGCTTTGGAATGCGCCGGGGAGAGCAGAAAGAGAGACAAAAAATACGGAATATCCCCGTCTTATGCTTGCCGCGCCGAAAAGCGGAAGCGGGAAGACGATGGTGACCTGCGGACTGCTTGCGGCATGGCAGAAAAGGAAACTGAACTGCCGGGCGTTTAAGTGCGGCCCTGACTACATAGATCCCATGTTTCACAAGTATGTGCTGGGAATCGACGGCGGAAATTTAGATACCTTTTTTCTGTCTGAGGAAGCGGTGCGAAATCAGTTTAAAGAGCTTGCAGCCGGTGCGGATCTTTCGGTGGTGGAAGGTGTTATGGGGTATTACGACGGAGTTGGAGGAAACGATACGTGGGCCAGCTCCTACGATACAGCCCGTACCATCGACACACCCGTAGTGCTGATCCTGGACGGCAGGGGAGCGTCACTTTCCCTGGCAGCGGAGATAAAAGGATTCCTGGAATATAAAAAAGACAGCCGCATACAGGGCGTTATTCTAAACCGGGTATCCCGTGTTATGGCGGAGCGCCTTGTGCCGGAGATCGAAAAAATGGGAATTGCCGTATATGGGTGTCTGCCGGAATGCGATGCGGCGAAAGTCACCAGCCGCCATCTCGGACTGGTGATTCCGGAGGAGTCGAAGGCATTGCGGGAGAGCCTCGGCAGACTGGCATGTGAGATTGAGAAGAATGTGGACGTGGAAGGACTTTTCCGGCTGGCATGCGGGGCAGGAACGCTGCAGGACGACGGTTACAGGGCATCAGGCGGCACCGGGCATGAACCCGATGGCAAAACGGCAGACAGAAAACCAGAGAAGCATGACCGTGTGCCCGCCGGCCCGGATCGTGTCCGGATCGGCATCGCCAGGGATGAGGCCTTCTGTTTCTATTATCAGGAGAATTTAAAGCTTTTTGAGAGTCTGGGCGCAGAATTTGCAGAATTTGATCCCATGAGGGATGAGCATCTTCCACCGGGGATTGCGGGACTGATGTTTGGAGGCGGCTATCCGGAACTCTATGCCGGAGAATTGTCTGCCAACCGCCCGATTTTACAGGAAATAAGGAATGCGGCGGCCGGCGGGATGCCGATTCTTGCAGAATGCGGGGGCTTTCTCTATCTTCATGAGGAACTGGAGACGAAAGAGGGGGAGGTCTTTCCCATGGCGGGAGTCATCTCCGGCCGGGCATATCCAACTGGAAAGCTGTCCAGATTCGGATATATCGAGCTTGTCCCATATGGGGACACCCCGCTTTTGAAAGAGGGAGAGCGGATCCGCGGCCATGAATTTCACTACTGGGACAGCACGGCATGCGGAACCGATATGAAGGCGGTGAAGCCGGGGGGAAAGAGAAGCTGGGACTGCATCCATGCAAACGGCGGTTTCCTGGCCGGTTTTCCTCACCTTTATTACCCGTCAAATCCGTCTGCCGCAGAGCGGTGGCTGGAGCTATGCAGGAAAGGAACTGAATGATGACAGAAGAATTGAACATACGGCAGGGCGTTTTAAAGGACATTCCGGAACTGGTCCGGTTATACGAGGAGACGGTAGAACACTTAGAGAGCCATGTCAACTATCCGGGCTGGAAAAAAGGCGTCTATCCGGGAGAGGCTGCGGCCGAAGAGGGCGTAAAAACCGGTACACTCTATGTGGCAGAGGCCGGAGGCCGGATCATCGGTTCTATCATTTTAAATGAAAAACAGGAAGCGGCATACAGCGAGGCCTCCTGGAGCGTGGATGCGGCTCCCGGGGAAGTGATGGTGATCCATACCTTTCTTGTCCATCCGGATTTTCGCAGATCCGGCGCGGGAAAACTGCTGATGGAATTCGCGGAGGTGCAGGCATTAAAGGAAGGAAAGAAGACGATCCGCCTTGATGTATACGAGAAGAACGAACCTGCAGTCAGGCTCTATGAACGGCAGGGCTACCACTATACTGCAACTGTGGATCTTGGACTGGGATCCAGGGGCCTTCCCTGGTTTAAGCTGTATGAGAAAACGGCGGGAGAGTGCTTATTCGGCCTGTTATCACGGATTTCTCCGCTTTCCTCCGAGGCGATGGAGCTTGCCGCACTTACCTGGAGCCATGTGGCGAAGCCGCTGTTCAGTCTGGGGATACTGGAAGAGGATGTGATAAAGATCGCCGGAATTTCAAGCAGTCCCAGCGTCGATATTGGAAAACGGGCTCTGATCATCATGTGCGGCGACAACGGTATTGTGGAAGAGGGGGTAACCCAGACCGGTCAGGAAGTCACTGCCGTGGTAACTGAAAATATGACGGATGGAAACAGCAGCGTCTGCCTTATGGCCGAGAGGGCGGGAGTGGATGTGTTTCCGGTGGATATCGGAGTCTGCAGAGAGCTGCGTTCTGGTACCAGGAATCCGCTGATACGAAAAAAGCTGGCTTATGGAACAAAGAATTTCCGAAAGGAACCGGCCATGAGCCGGGAAACGGCGGTCTCGGCCATCGCAGCAGGACTCTGCATGGCCGGGGAACTGAAGGAAAAAGGATACCGCCTGATCGCAACCGGAGAGATGGGGATCGGCAATACCACGACGAGCAGCGCCGTGGCAGCCATGCTGCTGGGGCGTGATCCTGCTGAAATGACCGGACGGGGAGCGGGGCTGTCGGATGAGGGCCTGAGAAAAAAAGTGTCTGTCATCCGGGAAGCCGTGAAACGGTATGAAGCACAATGCCGTGATGCCATCGATGTGATTGCCTGCGTGGGCGGCCTGGATCTCGCTGGCCTTACCGGCGTCTTTTTAGGGGGTGCCGTGTACCGGATTCCTGTTCTGATCGACGGATTTATTTCGGGAACCGCGGCGCTTGCCGCCGCAAAGCTGGCGCCATCCGCCTGTGATTATATGCTGGCTACCCACGTTTCGGCGGAACCGGCGGGAAAAATGATTTTAGAGGAACTCGGATTAAAACCGTTTGTAGCGGCAGGGATGTGCCTGGGAGAGGGAACGGGGGCGGTAGCATCGATCCCGCTTCTCGACATGGCGCTGGAGGTTTATACGAAAATGAGCACATTTCAGGATATCCGGATTGAGGAGTACAAGCAATGGTAACCCTGGTAACGGGGGGAAGCGGCAGCGGCAAATCAGCCTTTGCCGAGCAGGAGATCGTGAAGCTTGGAACTCGGAGACGGATTTACATTGCAACCATGAAGCCCTGGGATGAAGAATGCCGCCGCCGGATCGAACGCCACCGTGTGATGCGGGCGGACAAACAGTTTGAGACCATAGAGTGTTACCGCGGGTTAGACAGGCTGGAACTGCCTGCCGCAGGAAAAGAGGGGGAGGCAGGAAATGCCGTCCTCTTAGAATGCCTCTCCAATCTGGTTGCCAATGAACTGTTTGGAACCGGAGACGATGACTGTCCGGACCGTCTCTCCTCCCAATACGGTTCTGCGACAGCGGATCTGGTGGTGGGCGGAATCATGAGGCTGATGAGACAGGCGGACGATCTCGTCATCGTGACGAACGAGGTGTTTTCTGCCGGTGATTACCGCAGAAATCCAATCGGTGAGAATCGGCATGAAGGAGAAAACCGGTATGAGGGCGGAAAATGTCCGGAGTCAGGGGATTTCAGCGGCTGGGATGAGTCTACAGCACTCTACTTAAAGGTTCTGGGAGAAGTAAACTGCCGCCTGGGAGCCGCTGCAGACCGCGTGGCAGAGGTGACAGCCGGAATTCCCGTGATCATTAAATAATCATGTCATACAGCTGTCGTGTTTACCATGCTATACTAAAGCATGTTTGAATAAAGGAGGAAGCAGTATGACAGCATTTGATTATAAAAAAGAGTACAGGGCACTCTATCTTCCGAAAGATACACCTTCGGTCATAGATGTCCCGCCGATGCAGTATGCGGCAGTGAGAGGCTGTGGGAATCCCAATGAGGAAGGCGGCGAGTATGGGAGAGCGATTGCAGTTCTGTACGGGATATCCTATACGATTAAGATGAGCTATAAAGGGAGCCGGAAGATTGACGGTTTCTTCGAGTACGTCGTTCCTCCCCTGGAAGGGTTTTGGTGGATGGAAGGCGGTGCACCGGGCGTTGATTACAGGAATAAGTCCGGATTTAACTGGATCTCCATCATAAGAGTGCCGGATTTCGTCACGGAAGAGGTGTTTTCCTGGGCGAAGGAGGAGGCGCAGCGTAAGAAGGGGATCGATATGGGACCGGCAGAACTGATTACGGTTTCAGAAGGCCGGTGCGTCCAGTGCCTTCATATCGGAAGCTTCGACGAGGAACCGGCAACCGTTGCGAAGATGGACCGCTATCTGGAAGAACACGGTTATGTGAACGATTTCTCCGAGACCCGGCGTCACCATGAGATATACTTAAGTGACCCGAGGAAGGTTCCACGGGAGCGTATGAAGACAGTAATCAGGCATCCGGTGAGCCAGAACAGCATAAACGATTAAGGGAGCGAATAAGATGATAGTCATGGTATGTATCGATGATCATAACGGCATGATGTTCAATCATCGCCGCCAGAGCAGAGACCGTGCGGTGATTGAACGGGTGCTTCGATGTGCAGAGAGCAGCAGGCTTTGGATGAGTGAGTATTCTTACCGGCTGTTTCCGGGGGAGAGCCGGGATCAGCTGGCGGTCGGACCGGATTTTCTGGAAAGGGCAGGACGCGGGGAGTACTGTTTTGTGGAGGAAAGGGATATTCTGCCCTATGAAGCAGAGCTTGAAGCGATCGTTCTGTTTCGATGGAACCGCAGTTATCCTGCAGATTTTTATTTCCCTGTGGAAATCCTGTCTCGCGGGTGGAGTATGACAGAATCCGAGGAATTTGAGGGAAGCTCCCACGAAAAAATAATAAAAGAAGTGTATAAAAGATGAAGAGAATAAGGACTTATATTGCAGTTTTATTGATGGCGGCACTGTTTCTTTCCGGGTGTGCGCCGGCGCCTGTTCAGACGGACGAAAGCGGTTATACAGCCGGAGTTTTGGCGAATGAGACAGAGCTTGTGGGAAGCACGGGGCCAAAGCAGTTTTCAGTATCGGATATTCCTGTCTTTTCGGGTGCGGCGTATGCTGCAGTAAACGGTAATATCCCTTACTTCGATCAGTCGGATTATTCCACGGAATCATTTGAGACTTACAGTGATTTAGACAGCCTTGGAAGATGTGGTACGGCTTTTGCCAATGTTGGCACAGACTTAATGCCGACAGAAAAACGCGGTTCCATCGGGCAGGTAAAGCCCTCGGGCTGGCAGACTGTGAAATACGATTTCGTAGATGGGAAGTATCTCTATAACCGGTGCCATTTAATCGGCTTTCAGCTGACCGGGGAGAATGCCAATGAAAGGAATCTGATCACGGGAACCCGGTATATGAATGTGGATGGCATGCTGCCGTTTGAGAATATGGTAGCCGACTATGTCAAGGAGACGAAAAATCATGTCCTGTACCGTGTAACCCCTGTTTTTGAAGGGGATAATCTGGTTGCAGACGGCGTCCTGATGGAGGCGGAATCCGTTGAGGACGAGGGCGATGGAATCTTATTCTGTGTATTTGTCTATAATGTCCAGCCGGGAGTTGCCATAGACTATGCGACCGGAGACAGCAGCCTGTCAGAGGACAGTAATACAGATTATCATGCCGATGCTGCCGGGCAGCAGGAGAATACTTATATTTTCAATACCAATACTCATAAATTTCACGATCCTTCCTGTTCCAGTGTTTCTCAGATGAATGAATCAAGCAAACAAAGCTTCACCGGAAGCCGGGAAGAGGCGATCGCACAGGGCTATGAGCCTTGCGGACGGTGTAAACCTTAATAAACAAATGCTGTGCCGTTGTATGATGATAACCAGATGGCAGGAACATGAGTTTGAACATAAAACATGAAAAATTCTATAGACTTTATACGCTTGAATGCGGTATAATATACATGAATACATGTTAACGGAAACCGATAATTGGATTGGCAAAGTACGATTCAGTTTACTCATATGGAGGTGTGCATATGACAGACAGCGAAAAACTTGATTTGCTCCTGCTCAAAATGGAGGGGTTTGCGACAAAAGATGATTTGAAATCCTTTGCGACAAAAGATGATCTGAAGTCGTTTGCGACAAAAGATGATCTGAAGTCGTTTGCGACAAAAGACGATTTGAAGCCCTTTGCAACAAAAGACGATTTGAAGTCCTTCGCAACAAAAGACGATTTGAAGTCCTTTGCAACAAAAGACGATTTGAAGCCCTTTGCGACAAAAGACGATTTAAAGTCGTTTGCAACAAAAGACGATTTGAAGTCCTTTGTAACAAACGATAGCCTAAGGCACGAAATGAATTTGATCTTATCAGAAATAGATTCCACAGAGCAGAGGCTTAACCGCAGATTTGAAGAGGTCGATAAAAAAATACTGGATCTGCGTAATTATGTGACATCCATGCGATACAGCAGTGAGGCTGTGGAAATTCTTATGAAACGGCAGGATAATGTAGAGCAGAGATTACAAAAAGTGGAAAGAAAGGTCTTATATTCATAAGCTGACCGTTCCTTCGAGGCTAATTTTGTAAAAGGCAGAAAAACAATTGAAAATATTGCCAGGCCGTGATATGCTGTTACTGTATCCTGACGCTGAAAACATGTTTTGAGGTGAAAGGTTCGGCTTGAGATTAAGAAAGATAACATGGAGTGCAGAGAGCATTCTGTTCTTGCCGTACCTTTTTGGGGTACGGCATTTTTATTTTAACAAAACAGGCGAGAATTCCCCCGCCTCTGCAGGGGGAGGAATGAGACGCCAGGAACAAGCTTAACGGCAGTGGCGGGCGGAGAGAAACCGGTATCCCCCACTGACATGAAGTATTATAAAATCCCGGAGGTGTTACGATGGAAACAAGAATCGCAGTAGTGGGAATTGTGGTGGAAGAGGAGGAATCCGTGGAAGAACTCAATGAAATTCTCCATGAATACCGCCAGTATATCATCGGTCGGATGGGAATTCCCTACCATGAAAAGAAGATCAGCATTATCAGCATTGCAGTGGATGCGCCCCAGAGTATTATATCGGCCCTTTCCGGTAAGGTCGGAAAGCTGAAAGGAGTCAGCTCAAAAACTGCTTATTCAGGAGTAAAGTCATGATTAGGAGTAAAGTCATGAGTGAGACCGCGGGAAAGATCATGGACCCGGCCGTACGTCTGGCGGAGCATCACGATCTGCCGGATGAGGAGTTATACACTTTGATCACGGAGCGTGACGAAGCGACGGCACAGTTTTTGAAACAGGAAGCAAGGGCGCTGTGTGAGCGGATGTATGGACGCGTCGTTTACATTCGCGGACTGATCGAATTTACGAATTACTGCAAAAATGACTGCTACTACTGCGGGATCAGGAGAAGTAACCGGGAGGCGGAGCGCTACCGGCTGACAGAGAAAGAGATTCTGTCCTGCTGTGAAGCCGGTTATGGCCTGGGGTTTCGGACGTTTGTGCTCCAGGGAGGTGAAGATCCCTACTTTACGGACGAGCGTCTCTGTACCATAGTATCGTCAATCCGTCAGCGGTTTCCGGACTGTGCGATTACCCTGTCGGCAGGGGAGCGAAGCTTCGAAAGCTACCAGCGTCTCTATGACGCAGGCGCAGACCGTTACCTGCTCCGACATGAAACCGCTGATCGCTGCCATTACGGAAAGCTTCACCCGGAGTCTATGAGCTTTGATCATCGGATGGCAGCACTTAGGGATTTGAAGGAGATCGGCTATCAAACCGGATGCGGCTTTATGGTTGGGTCACCATACCAGACGGCGGCCATGATGGTTAAGGATCTGCGGTTTATGAAGGAGTTCGGTCCCCACATGATCGGGATCGGTCCGTTTCTCTCTCATAAGGACACTCCGTTTCGCGACAGGAAAAATGGGACTGCAGAACTTACACTGTATTTACTGTCCATCATCCGTCTGATGATGCCGAAGGTGCTGCTACCGGCCACCACGGCGCTGGGGACCGTGACAGAGGGCGGCAGGGAAGCCGGAATCTTAAGCGGGGCCAATGTGGTTATGCCGAATCTGTCCCCGGCAGGCGTCCGCAAAAAGTATATGCTCTACGACAACAAGCTGTCCTCCGGCTCCGAGGCTGCGGAGAGCCTGAATCTTTTAAGGGAATCCTTAAGTAAAATTGGTTATGGGATTGCCGTCTCACGAGGCGACAGTCTTGTAATATAAAAATTATGAACTGACGGAAAAGCACTCGCTGACCCGGAAGAAAGGAAGGAATCATGTATAATCCAGAATCATTAAAAGCGGAGGAATTTATCTCACACGAGGAGATCCTCGAGACACTTGACTATGCGGAAAAAAACAAAGAAAACAGGGAACTGATCGACTCGATCATCGAAAAGGCAAGGCAGTTAAAGGGATTGAGCCACAGGGAGGCCTCCGTGCTGCTGGCCTGCGAGATGCCGGATAAAATTGAGGAAATGTATGGCCTGGCGGAAGAAATCAAGAAGAAATTCTATGGAAACCGTATTGTCATGTTTGCCCCTCTCTACTTATCCAACTACTGTATCAATGGCTGTACCTACTGTCCGTACCACGGAAAGAACAAACACATCGCCCGCAAAAAACTGACGCAGGAGGAAGTGGCAAAGGAAGTGATTGCTCTTCAGGACATGGGCCATAAACGTCTGGCTATTGAGGCGGGGGAAGATCCGGTGAGGAATCCCATCGAATACATACTGGAATGTATTGATACCATTTATTCCATAAAGCATAAAAATGGAGCCATTCGCCGTGTGAATGTCAATATCGCCGCCACCTCGGTTGAGAACTACAGGAAGCTGAAGGACGCGGGAATCGGCACCTATATTCTGTTTCAGGAGACGTATCACAAGGAGAGCTATGAAGTGCTCCATCCGACGGGACCGAAGCACGATTACGCCTACCATACCGAGGCGATGGACCGGGCCATGGAGGGCGGAATCGATGATGTGGGCCTTGGGGTACTGTTTGGACTGGAACTCTACAAATATGAATTCGCCGGTCTTCTGATGCATGCCGAGCACTTGGAGGCGGTTCACGGCGTGGGACCTCACACCATCAGCGTTCCGCGTATCAAGCATGCCGACGACATCGATCCCAGCGCATTTGACAACAGCATTAGCGACGACATCTTTGCAAAGCTCTGCGCACTGATCCGTCTTGCCGTGCCATATACGGGAATGATTATATCCACGAGGGAGAGCCAGGAGGTGAGAGAAAAAGTGATCCGCCTCGGCGTATCCCAGATCAGCGGCGCATCCAGAACGAGTGTGGGCGGTTATCAGGAAGAGATTCGTCCGACCGATACGGAGCAGTTTGATGTTTCGGATCAGAGGAGTCTCGACGAGGTGGTCCGCTGGCTGATGGAGATGGGATACATTCCGTCCTTCTGTACCGCCTGCTATCGGGAAGGCAGGACCGGAGACCGTTTCATGAGCCTCTGTAAGAGCGGACAGATCCAGAACTGCTGTCATCCCAACGCACTAATGACATTAAAAGAATTTCTGATGGATTACGCTTCTGAGGATACGAAGGCCATTGGAGAAAAACTCATCGAAGCGGAGCTGGCCAATATACCGAAGGATAAGGTGCGGGAGATCTGTAAGGATCATCTGGATCAGATTGAACAGGGAATCCGTGACTTCCGGTTCTGATAAGGTGCGGTCCGCCGGAACGGCAAATTTGGAAGAACTGTGGGGTGAAGAATGATGGGACTTAATGATACACCGGGTGGAGAGCGCCTCCACATCGGCTTTTTTGGCCGCCGCAATGCGGGAAAATCCAGTATTGTAAACGCGGTCACGGGCCAGGAACTGTCAGTGGTCTCTGATATTAAGGGGACAACCACGGACCCGGTCTATAAATCCATGGAGCTGCTGCCGATGGGCCCTGTGGTGATTATCGATACTCCGGGCTTTGACGATGAGGGCGCTCTCGGAGAGCTGCGTGTTAAAAAGACCAGGGAGATTTTAAACCGGGCGGACTGTGCGGTGCTGGTGGTCGATTCTCTTCAGGGAAAGACGAAGGCCGATGAAGAGCTGCTCTCCCTGTTTAAGGAAAAAGAGATTCCTTATCTGATTGCCTATAATAAGTGGGATTTGCTGGAGAAGAACGAGTCTCACGGGGGGCAATGCACGGCAGAAGAACAGACAGAAGAGAACGGTATCACTGTCAGCGCCGAAACCAGCTACCACATACAGGAGTTAAAGGAAAAGATCGCCGGCCTTGTAAAGGAGAAGGAACATGGCTGCCGCCTGGTCGGTGATTTCTTAAAACCACTGGATCTTGTGGTTTTAGTGGTCCCTATAGATAAAGCGGCGCCAAAGGGGCGGCTGATTCTGCCCCAGCAGCAGGCCATCCGGGATATTCTGGAGGCGGGCGCCCTGTCCGTCGCAGTGCGCGACACGGAGCTTTCGGCCGCGCTTAAGAAACTGGGCCGGGATCCGGATCTGGTCATCACGGACAGCCAGGCGTTTTCTGAAGTGGCTGCGGTGGTGCCGGATCATGTGCTGCTCACTTCATTTTCCGTTCTGATGGCCAGATACAAAGGCTTTCTGGAGACGGCGGCGAGCGGAGTGAAGGCCGTGGACCGGCTGCAGGATGGGGACCGGGTTCTCATATCGGAGGGCTGCACCCATCACAGGCAGTGCAATGATATCGGTACGGTAAAAATTCCGGCCTGGATTAAGAACTATACAGGTAAGAATGTGATCATTGAAACTTCCTCCGGGCGAAGCTTTCCGGAAGATCTGTCCGGATACCGTCTGGTGATTCACTGCGGCGGATGCATGCTCAATGAAAGAGAAGTCAGATACCGCATGAAGTGTGCGGGGGATGCAGGCGTTCCCTTTACAAATTACGGTATGGTCATCGCACAGATGAAGGGAATCCTGGAGCGGAGTCTGGAAATTTTCCAAAAGGCCCGGTGATTGTTTCGGGGAAAAGCATGTCCGGTTATGAATAAAAACTGAGCAGGAACGTTAACGGGATCGCCGTTAGCTTTCCTGCTTTTTGATATCACGGAAATAAATGGAAAAAAATACCATAAATGGAGTTTTAGGACTACTCAGCGTGAGTTCCAAATACTGATTATTTCATGTAAAATAATAAAAGAAGTATTTTACATCAGGAAGGATTTATTTTACATGAACGATAACAGAAGTAAAAATCAGCCGCGAGTACGGAATTTTCCATTAGAACAGACCGAAGAGAAGGGCCCGGGACGCGCTGCGAAGGGCGGACGAAACAAAGAGGAGCTGCTGCGCGAAATGGGAAACCGCTTAAGGCAGATCAGACTGGAAAAAAACTGGACTCAGGATAAGATGGCGGAATGTCTCGGCATAACGAAAGCGTTCTATGGAAAAATTGAGCGGGGAGAGAGCAGTATTGCCCTGGAAAAACTGGCTCTGTTGAATGAGACCATGGATATTGACTTAAATTATCTGATAACAGGTGAGACAATTCCTGTACTTCCGATTAATTTCCAGGACGTTCCCCGCGAGAAGCGGTACAGCATGGAACAGCTGATCAAGTACGCTGTCAGCCTGGCTTCATCGAAGGAGGAGTAAGGGAGAACAGACCATTTGCCGGAGACGATGAAGACCATCTGGCGGTCCCCTCTTAAATTTTGTAAGGAGGCAGCTAAAAAAATTACAGATAATTTACTAAAAAAGTTTATTTGCTAAAAAATTTGAATACTTAAAATTAATGAATTGACAAGAAACGACATTATTGTTATACTAATCCCAACAAATGCAAAGAAGCAGAAAATGGAGTTCATTTTCTGCATTTTTTGTAAATATTTGCTTTAGTGAACTAAAGTGACGGTCATAGGAGGATTAGTTATGAGAAAACGTAGAAGTGTACTTGCAGCAATATTACTGTCAGCGATGGCTCTTACAACCGCATGCAGCGGAGGCGGCGGCACGACAGAGACGAACGGGGGTGGAACCGTTCAGGCTGAAGCGGGATCGGAAGCGGGAAATACGGGGGAAGAAACCGTGGTGCAGATTGGCCAGACCTCTGAGGTAGCCAACTTAAACCCGACGATTCAGCCGAGAACACCGGACAGCAATGTTCAGTGTATGATCTTCGATTATCTGGTAATTCCGGATGAAGAACTGAACTATGTAGGGGCTCTGGCGGAAGGCTGGGATGTGTCGGACGACGGCAGGACGTACACCTTCCATTTGAGAGACGGCGTCAAATGGCATGACGGAGAACCGTTTACTTCCGCGGACGTTGCATTTACACTGACATCCTTAGCGGCACCGACCTACAAGGGCGGCGCAGACAGCCGTATCGTTTCCATCGTCGGCGCCAAGGCGTACCAGGAGGGAAGCGCGGACAGCGTCTCCGGCATTACGACACCGGATGACAAGACGGTTGTTGTGGAACTGGAAGAGGCGAACGCCGCATTTATCGGAAACATGTATACGTGTATTCTGCCGAAGCACATTCTGGGAGATGTGGATCCGGGCACATGGGATACCGACGATTTTAACCGTCACCCGATCGGAACCGGCAAGTATAAATTCGTTGAGTGGAAATCCGGCCAGTACATTGAACTGGAGAAGAACGAGGACTACTTCGGTGCAAAGCCAAGCATTGACCGTGTCTATGTGAAGTTTGGTGATGAGACTACACTGACGGCGTCCCTGATCAATGGCGAGCTGGATGTACTGTACGGCTTAAGCGCTTCAGAGATCGAGACCGTAGAGGCGATGGGCGGAGTCAGAGTGGAAACGTATGATATGTTAAGCGTATATTATATCGGCTTAAACCAGTTAAATGAAGATTTAAGCGATTTAAAGGTACGCCAGGCCCTGGCTTACGGTATTGACAAAGCCAAGATTGTAGCGACCGTCTATGGGGAGAGCGGCTACGTTCAGGACAGCATCTTCCCGAGCAATCACTGGACCTACAGCGACGATGTGACAAAGTATCCGTATGATCCGGCAAAAGCAAAATCCCTTTTGGAAGAGGCCGGATACACCATGAACGCATCAACCGGATTTTACGAGAAGAATGGAAAAACACTTCATCTGACCTATGATCTTGTAACCAGCACGGACGGCAATTCCGTTGCGCAGCTGATCCAGCAGCAGTGGAAGGAAATCGGCGTGGAGATGGAGATCATCGAGCAGGATTTTTCCACACTGGCTTATACGAAGCTGTTCCCATCTGATGACAGCGGCAGCCCGCGCCGTGTAACGGCAGACGATTTTGCCTGCTACACCTTAGGCTTCGGCATGGAGGCCGATCCGGACGAGTATAGAATGTACTTAACCACAGCTGATGCGCCAGGTACCTGGAACTTCGTTACATACAGCAATCCTGAGGTTGATCAATTATTCGAAAAGCAGCTCTACAGCACAAAGCCTGAGGAGCGAGCAGAATGCTACCATGAGATCGGCAAGCTGATTTCTGAAGATGTGCCGTGGATTCCGTTATACGGTAAGAAGAGCCTTGCAGGAGTCAGCGAGAAGGTACAGAACTTTGCAGCAGACTTCCGTGGAATTACCTTCCAGATCGAAAAATGGAGCGTGGCTCAATAAGTCTAAAATCCCGCTGCCTGCGGAACTAAATGAATGAGGTGAAATGGCCCAAAGCATATTGTTTTGGGCCATTTCACCAATGGAGAGGCAAATGAAATACGATTATACAGAAGTTTTAAAGGATCTGGTCAGAATCGATACCACAAATCCACCGGGAAATGAAAAAATGGCGCTTGATTACATTCAGCAGATTCTTGAACAGGAAGGGATCAATTCGAAGATTTACGAGAGTGCTCCCGGCAGGGGAAATCTCCTGGCCTGCCTTCCGGCTTCCTTCCATATGGATGAGGGCGCCGGACCTGACCGGGATTCGGCTGAGGATAAAGCGGCGGACCGGCCGCTGATTCTTATGAGCCATATTGACGTGGTTCTGGCCAAGGAGTTCCAGTGGAAGCATCCGCCCTTTGCCGCGGTGGAGGAGGACGGTTATATCTACGGACGCGGCACCGTGGATACGAAGCAGCTGACGGTCATGGAACTGGCGGCTTTTCTGGCGCTGGCGGAAAATGGAGAATACAGGAAACGGGATGTCTTCCTTCTGGTGACCTGTGATGAGGAGAGCGGCAGCGCCTGCGGGCTTTCCGCATTTCTGGAGGAAACCATCCCGGCAGGAAGCCGTCCCATCACAGGAAGAGAGCTCTTTGAAAACAGTGAGGTAATCAGCGAAGGCGGAGGCTTCCCGATTCTGGTGGGAGATACGGCTTTTTACTTATGTGAGTCGGGGCAGAAGGGATGCGGCACCGTGGAATTTACGGTGGCGGCCAGACTGGCAAAAGGGCCGTTCTTCGGAAGCGGAGACGGGATGGTAAGAGCTATGAAGCTGGTGGCCGATATCGGGTCCATGGAACTGGAGCAGAGGAAGCTGCCTACGGTCGCGCACTTTGAACAACGGCTTTCCCAATGCGTGGATGGCGGCAGTCACGGTGAACCGGATGCAGGGCAGGACGCCGCTCGTCTCGGAGAGGTACTTTCCCCGGTTATGAACAATATTTTAACGGCCATGAACCGGAATACCATGACCGTAACCATGATACAGGGGAAAAACAGCAGCGAGGTGAAGGTGATCTGCGATGTGCGGCTTCTGCCAGGTTACGGAACCGAATATCTGAAAGAACTTACGGACGGTCTGGCGGAAAAATGGGATGCGGACTGCCGGATTTTATCCTTCAGCGAGGGCTATGAAAGCCAGCCGGAAGGCGGGCTGATCGGCTGCCTGGAGGAAGCGACAAGGATGGAACTGGGAGAAGCCGGGAAACGGGCGGAGCTGCTTCCGTTCATTTCCATGGGATCCAGTGACGGCCGTTTCCTGGTGCCCATGAAGGCGAAGGTATACGGCTACAGTCCGGTGCTTCCCTGGGATATGACCTTTGATCAGGCCGTTTCCATGGTTCACGGCGTCGATGAAAAGATTCATCGGGAATCGGTGCTGTTTGGATGCCGGGTTCTTGAACGTGCAGTCCGTCAGGCAGTCTGCGGCAGTCACGGTGAATGAATAATTGTAAAAAAAGGAAGAAGGGGAACATTATGGTAGACAGAAAAAATGTAGCGGTTGAGAAGATGGACCGTGCAGTCCAGATGTTAAAAGAAAATCAGATCGATATGTGGATGTTTTATTCCAGGCAGAATCAGGATCCGTCGCTGGAACTGATGTTCAATACCGATACGAAGAATGAGGTCCTGTTTGTGCTGACAGCAGATGGAGACCGGATGGCATTTGCGGAAGCGTCCGATGCGGCGGTTTATGAAGCCTCCGGGATCTTTACCTGTGTGAAGACGGTGACGCCGGACACCATTATGAAGGAATTTACAGCAGTATGTGACGAAAAGAAGCCAAACCGGATCGCGGTCAACGACTCCACCGAGGATTCCCGCTGTGACGGTCTTGGGCTGGGGCTCTATAAAAAAGTATGCGGCGCGCTGGGGGAGGACCGCATGAAGGCGTTAAAGACCGGAAGCTACCGGATGCTGGAAGAACTCCGCGCGGTAAAGACTCCCAGCGAGGTTGCCATTATGGAGGAGTGCAGCCGTTTGACGACCGATATATACGACGCACTTTTTGAACGTCTCCATGTAGGACTCAGTGAAATCGATGTGGGAGAGATCATGATGGAAGAGTGTGCGAAGCGGAACGTAGTCACCGCTTTCGGAAATCCGCCGGAATATCCGCTGGTTCTTCTCGTCAAGGGCGGCATGTCCCACAGGAAGCCGAACGCGAAGAATATCTGCATGCCGGGTGATATGCTGGTGATCGACTTCAGCATCCGATTTAACGGCTATACCTCCGATATTGCGCGCACCATGTACTTCTTAAAACCGGGCGAGGAGCATGCTCCGAAGGAGGTCACCGACTGTGCAAACGGGGCCATCCGCGCTGTCGGTGAGGTTATGAAGGTGATCAAACCGGGCATGAAGGGCTACGAGGTGGACGCGGTTGGAAGACAGTCCATTCTGGACAGCGGTTATCCCAATATTCCTCACTCCGTAGGCCATCAGGTGGGGTTAGAAGTGCACGACGGCGGAACGACCCTCGGGCCCAACAAGGCCAAGGTCAGCTGCCAGGGCGTTTTAAGAAAGAATGAGATCTACGCGCTGGAACCGACCGTACTTCAGCCGGATGGACTTCCCTGCGCGATCATCGAGGATGATGTAATCCTGACCGATGACGGATGCAGGCTCATCAGCAAACGCCAGACTGCATTAATCGAGATTCCGTACAGAGAGGCTTAATTCATGGATAATGTGAAAGAGACACTGATTCATCTCATTTCTATTCCCTCGGTAACCGCTTCTCCCTCCGAGAAGGAAGCCATCATGTACCTCGAACAGATCTTAAAGGAAGAGGGAATTGAGACAGAGCGGATTTATAAGGATCCGGAACGCTTAAATCTTCTCGCTCATTTACCGGCCGAGAAGCCGGAAAAGGAGCCCCTTGTGCTGATCTCCCATGTCGATGTGGTGGATGGCGATGCTGACAAATGGAACTGGCCGGTGTTCGGCGGTGTGGAAGACGGAGGCAGGATCTATGGCAGGGGAACGCTGGATACGAAGCATTTGACCGTGATGGAGCTGAACGCGTTTCTGAACCTGAAACGGTCGGGGCGGAAGCTGAAGCGCGACGTCTATTTCCTGGCAACCATCGATGAGGAAGCGGGAAGTACATTCGGCATGGAGTACGTAAAAGAGGCAAAACCGGACCTGTTTGTGCATGCCGCAGTCATCAACGAAGGCGGCGGTTTTCCCCTTCGGATTAACGGAAAAGACTATATGATGGTGACTGTGGGAGAAAAGGCCGTGTGCAAGGTAAAGCTTTCGGCTTCGGGACGCGGCGGCCACGCCAGCGCGCCCGGCGGCGATCAGGCCATTTTAAAGCTTGCCGCCGTGCTGGAGGAAGTCTTTGGCGCGGAGGAGGAGCTGGACTTTGGAAGCCACGCGACACAGGAGACCATGGCGCGGATTCTGGGAAGCCGTGACTGCGACAACCCGGTGGCAGCCGACATTTTCGGGTACTCTGGCCAGAATACCATCGGGCTCCGGGATTACCGGATTGGAGACCGGAGCAATGTGATTCCGGCCGCGGTGGAAGTGGTTCTGGAATTTAAAGTCCTTCCGGGAACCCGGGTAGAGGAGATTGAAGCGTTTATAAGACGCCACGTAACGGATGGGGTACAGTATGAAATCATGAGCTTTGAGAGAGGCTTCGAAAGCAATTTCGACAACTCTGCTCTAAAAAGCGTGATCGAGGACTTAAAGACCATCAGCAGAGAGGAAGGCTTCTCCTGTGAGGTTCTTCCCATGCTTGCGCTGGGGCGCACGGATGGCCGCTTTTTCGGTTCGGAAGGAAGTATGGTTTATGGCTGCTCCCCTCTTCTGATGGACGACTCCTTTGACGTAGTGCTGCCGAAGGTTCATGGAAATGATGAAAGCATATCCACGGAATCCTATCTCTTTGGCTGCAGGGTACTGGACCGTTTCATTGAGAAAAACTGTTTGTAAGCCGTGAAAGAGCGGCCTGCTATTACATAAAATGGAGGTAAAAATGAAGAACTTTGAATTTCATAATCGTGTGATCCATGATGTGACTGAAAAACTGAAACAACTGGACATTGACTTGTATTTAATCATTACCAGCGAAGGAAGCGATAAGATGACCCGGTTTATTCCCGGAGTCGATACCGTGGGATCCGGAGCATTTTTCTTTACAAAGGAAGGAAAACGGTACGGCGTGGCATCTACCATAGACGCTCAGGACGTGGAGGAATCCGGCCTGTTTGATGAGGTAGTCCGCTATCAGGATTACGAAAGCGCGGTAGCCGGCCTTCTGGAACGGCTGAATCCGAAGCGTGTGGCGCTTGATTTTTCCGAGACGGATGCGGAATGCGACGGACTGACACTGGGACGGTATGAACATTATAAGTCTCACATCAAGGGGCAGATGGAGTATACAGAGGTCAGCTCCGATCTGTTTATCCCACAGGTGAAGGCTGCAGTCCACCAATAAGATCAGGAGGTTATCGATGGGAAAATACATAAGAAAACGGTTAATACAGTCAATTCCCGTGGTGTTCGGTATTACAATACTGACCTATTTTATCATGAAACTGGCGCCGGGCGGCCCCCTGGCCAACATGATTAATCCGCGTACTTCGGCGGAATCCATATTGAGGGCCAAGGAAGCGATGGGCTTAAATAAGCCGATCATCATTCAGTACGTTAACTGGCTGAGAGAGCTGCTGCAGGGGAATTTCGGTTACAGCACCAACTCAGGCCAGCAGGTTCTTGCCATGATACTGGAACGGCTTCCGGCGACGCTGCTGCTCACGGTAACTGCGTTTGTTTTAAGCTTTGTCATTGGGATCCCGCTGGGGGTTTACTCAGCAACCCATAAGTATTCGGCCGGAGATTACGGCCTCACCATTTTCTCCTTTATCGGAATATCGATTCCCAGCTTCTTCTTCGGCATGGGTTTAATCTATATCTTTGCCATTAAGCTGAAATGGTTTCCGACGTCGGGATTTGGCGATACCACCTTTAAGGGAACCGGGATGGCCCTCTTTCTCAACAAGATGAAATACTTAGTCATGCCCGCTCTGGTGATGTCCCTGGCCAATTTAGCCACGGTCATGCGCTTTACCCGGTCGAGCATGGTGGAAACGCTGAATCAGGATTATATCCGCACGGCCAGGGCCAAAGGACTTTCGGAAAAGGTGGTGATCTACCGCCACGCACTGAAGAATTCCCTGATTCCGGTTATCACCATCTTCGGCTTATCCATTCCGAACCTGTTCGGAGGCGCCTATATCACAGAAAAGGTGTTCAGCTGGCCGGGTATGGGGCTTTTGGGCGTTGACGCCATCGCAAACAGAGACTACGCGGTGCTGATGGGACTGACTCTGTTTACGGCGATTCTGGTTCTCGTGGGCAATCTCGTCGCGGATATCCTTTATTCCTTCGTTGACCCGAGAATACGATACTAAGGAGGCTTCCATGGAGAAAAAAATTACATATAAAAGACGGACCAATCTCTTCAAAACGGATGCGTGGAAGCGGTTCAGCAAAAATAAACTGGCGCTGATTGGAAGCATCATCATTCTTCTCATGATCGCAGCGGCCATTCTGGCACCCCTCATCGTTCAGAACGATCCGTACGTGTCCTTAACCGACGCAAACGGCCTCATTCTGAAAAACAGCTCTCCGGCCAAGAGCGGTACGATCCTGGGAACGGACAGCCTGGGGCGCGACACCTTCAGCCGGGTGATCTATGCAGCGAGAGTCTCCATGAGTGTTGGCGTGGTGGCTGTCGGCATTTCCACCGGCATCGGTATTCTTTTAGGTGCGCTGGCCGGTTATTTCGGCGGCTGGGTGGATACCTTCATCATGCGTGTGGTTGATGTGGTTTACTGCTTTCCGGTGCTGTTCCTGGTTATCATCATCGCAACGATCTTAAAGCCCAGCATCTATAATATTATGATTATCATCGGCCTCTGTAACTGGACCGGGACGGCGCGGTTTGTCAGGGGCGAGATCTTAAGGGTCCGGGAACTGGAATACGTTCAGGCATCCATCTCACTGGGGGCGACGGATGGACGGACCATTTTTCATCATATCATCCCCAATATCATGGCTCCGATTATCGTGGAAGCCACTCTTCAGATGGCGAGGGCCATCCTGACAGAAGCTTCCTTAAGTTATCTGGGCGTCGGTGTCCAGATGCCGACAGCCAGCTGGGGAAATATGCTGATGAGTGCCAATAACTTATCCACGCTGACGCTGCGCCCGTGGCAGTGGGTGCCGCCGGGAGTCTGTATCTTCCTGGCAGTGCTGAGCATCAATTTTATCGGTGACGGCTTAAGAGACGCGTTTGACGCAAGACAGAAGAAGTAACTGCGGAACAGGAGTTTAGATGAAGAAGACACAATATGAAAAGAGGCTGTCAGGCCTCAGAGCTTACCTTGAGGATCACGGCCTTACGGGGGCCCTGATCACTTCGTATGAAAACCGCAGGTATTTCTGTGGATTTACAGGGAGCAGCGGTTACCTTATCGTCACACGGGACCATGTCGTTCTCATAACGGATAAGCGGTACACGACCCAGGCGAAGGAGCAGACTGTGGACTGCGAGATCGTGGAGCACAGCCAGGACCGGCTGAGACTGGTGGCGGACACCATGAAGCGCCTTGGAATCAATTCCTCCGTCATGGAAAGCGGTATGACTGCCGGGGAATATTTTTCCCTGAAGGAGTACTTAGGGGATCACAGGACCGTACTGGAGGATGAGTACTTCCTGGAACTGCGCATGGTAAAGGACGAATGGGAAACAGAAGCCGTAAGGGAGGCCATCCGGCGCGCCGAGGCGGGCTTTGACCGGCTGATTCCCCGGCTGAAGACCGGCATGACGGAAAAGGATTTAGCGGATGAACTTCATTATCTGGTGAACCGGGAGGGCGCCGAGGCCATGAGCTTTGGAACCATTGTCGCCTCCGGGGCGAGGGGAGCCATGGCGCACGGATTTCCGACGGACAAGGTCATTGAGAACGGTGATATGGTGGTTGTTGACTTTGGAGTCATGTACGACGGTTACTGTTCCGATATGACGCGGACGCTGCTTTTCGGCGATATTTCCCGGGAGAATATGAGAATTTTCAATCTGGTTCTGGAAGCCGGAAAACGGGCCGTGGAAGCGGTGCGGCCGGGCGTGCACTCCAGCGAAGTGGAGGCGGCTCACAGGGAGGTATTTATCAGAGAGGGGCTGGATGATTACGCGCTTCGCGGACTGGGGCATGGAATCGGCCTGCAGATCCACGAATGTCCAAGAGTCCAGATTGGAAAGGACACGGTACTGAAGCCGAATATGATATTTACCATAGAGCCGGGCCTCTATTTTCCGGGAGTCTGCGGTGTGCGCACGGAGGATGACGTTCTGGTGACGGAAAGCGGAGTGGAAAACCTTTCCCATACGCCGCATGAGATTCATATTGACTAGGAAAGGAGAACGTTAATGAGCTTATTGGAAGTTAAGGAATTAAAAACATATTTTTACACGGATGCGGGCTGTGCGAAGGCGGTGGACGGCGTATCGTTCTCCCTTGATAAGGGGAAGGTGCTGGGCATCGTGGGCGAGTCCGGCTGCGGCAAGAGCGTGACCAGCTTATCGATTATGGGGCTGGTGGATCCGGTGACCGGAAGACATGAAGGCGGGGAAATCCTGTTTCACGGGGAGGACTTAAGCAATCTTTCGGAAAAAGAACGGCGGAAGATTCGCGGAAACAAAATCTCCATGATCTTCCAGGAACCCATGACCTCTTTAAATCCCGTGTTTACCGTCGGTTATCAGATCGAGGAGGCATTGATGCTGCATCTCGGTCTGGACAAGAATGCGGCGCGCCAGCGGGCGATTGAGCTGCTGAAGCTGGTAGAAATCCCGGAGGCGGAAAAACGGGTGGATGAGTATCCGCATCAGCTGTCCGGCGGAATGAGGCAGCGGGTGATGATCGCCATGGCGCTGTCCTGCAACCCTGAGCTGCTGATCGCAGACGAACCGACCACGGCTCTCGATGTGACCATACAGGCTCAGATCCTGGAGCTGTTAAATGAGCTGAAGGATAAGCTGGGCATGGCCATCATCTTCATTACCCATGACCTGGGGGTGATTTCGGAGATGGCTGACGAGGTGGTCGTCATGTATGCGGGGGAGATTGTGGAAAAGGCGGAGACGCGCCAGCTTTTCGATAATCCGAAGCATCCCTACACGGAGGGGCTGATGGCCTCCATCCCCGATATCGATCAGGAGGTGGATCGTCTTCAGACCCTGGAGGGGCTGGTTCCCAGCCTTTACGATATGCCTTCCGGCTGCCGGTTCGGCCCGAGATGCAAGTATTATACGGAAGAATGCGGAAAGAACCACAGTCAGTTAACCAGGCTTTCAGACCAGCGGGAAGTCAGATGCAGGAGGTATGAACATGAGTGAAATCCTGATTCAGGCAAAGAATATTAAAAAATACTTCCCCACCAGTGACAGAGGCAAGGTTGTAAAAGCTGTGGATGATATCAGCTTTGATATTTACAAGGGCGAGACCCTGGGCGTGGTAGGGGAATCCGGCTGCGGAAAATCCACCACCGGCCGTATGGTCTTAAAGCTTCTCGACTGTACGGAGGGAAGCGTTCTCTACAAGGGGAAAGACATCGGAAAGATGAAGGGAAAAGAGATGCGCTCCTTACGAAAGGAGATGCAGATTATCTTCCAGGATCCGTATGCGTCACTGGATCCGAGAAAGACGGTATTTCAGATCCTGGCAGAGCCGTTCTGGATTCACCATCCGGAGATGAGAAAGGAAGATATCTACCGCGAGGTGGAGAAGTTAATCGAGTGCGTGGGACTGCGTCCCGAGCATATCCTGCGGTATCCTCACGAGTTTTCCGGCGGCCAGCGCCAGCGTGTGGGCATTGCGAGAGCGATAGCGCTTCATCCGGAATTCGTCGTGTGCGACGAACCCGTCAGTGCCCTGGATGTATCGATTCAGGCGCAGGTAATCAATCTGATGCAGGACATTAAAAAAGAGTACCAGCTGACCTATCTGTTTATTTCCCATGATCTGCGGATCATCAAGCATTTCTGTGACCGGGTTATGGTTATGTATCTGGGCAATATCGTAGAGCTGGGTACCAAGGAGGCAATCTACGGGAACCAGAGGCATCCCTATACAAAGGCGCTTTTGTCAGCGGTATCCAATGTAAAGGGACAGGGCAGCAAAAACCGGATCATCTTACAGGGGGATATCCCCAGTCCGGTGAATCCGCCCAGCGGCTGTCCGTTCCATACGAGATGCGGCTACTGTATGGAAATCTGCAAAGAAAAGAAGCCGGAACTGAAAAAGATGGCCGACGGCACGCTGGTGGCCTGCCATCTGGATATGGAATAAAAATCAATTACAATTTTTGGAGGATAGAACAATGAACAAGATCGTAACAGAGAACGCACCGAAGGCGATTGGGCCGTATTCACAGGGGATGGTATTTGAAAATCTGGTGTTTTCCAGCGGACAGATTCCGGTAAATCCGGCGACGGGAGAGATAGAGGGGACTTCCATTGAGACGCAGGCTGCTCAGTCCTGTAAGAATGTGGCGGCCGTTCTCGAAGCGGCCGGAAGCAGTATGGAGCGTGTGATTAAAACCACGTGCTTCCTTGCGGATATGGCGGATTTCCCTGTATTTAACCAGGTGTATGAGTCGTATTTTGTCAGCAGTCCTGCACGTTCCTGTGTTGCAGTAAAGACACTGCCGAAGAACGTTCTGTGCGAAATTGAAGCGATCGCCTATAAGGAATAGAAGAGGAGATGACCATGGCTTTATTTGATGGAAATAATATAAAACTGGATGTGCTGAAAAAGTGGGCCTACAATTACCGCTGGGCCGAGGTGCCGGAGGGAACCATTCCGTTGACTGCCGCCGATCCCGATTATCCGGTGGCGCCGGAGATTCGGAAGGCGCTCCGGGATTACGTCGACAACGGCTATTTTTCCTACACACCGAAGATGGGATATCCGGAGTTTATGGAGGCGGCCTCCAGAGCGCTGTGGGAGCGGAAGCACGAGAAAATCAGCCAGGATTGTATCCTTCCGATTGACAGTGCGGCCAGAGGGATGTATATTATCGCTGAGACATATTTAAAACCAGGCGATGAAATGATCGTATTTGACCCGGTGGATTACCTGTTTAAGGAGTCCTGCCTTGCGGCAGGCGGCGTGCCCGTCCTGTTCCCGGCAAAGCTGAAAGACGGCTATATCGACTTAAGCGAACTGGAACGTTATATTACGCCGAAGACGAAGATGATCGGGCTGTGTAATCCTCACAATCCATACGGCGTTCTGTACCGCCCGGAGGATTTGGAGCATATCATGAGCCTCTGTGAGAAATACGATCTGTACATCATGAATGATGAGATCTGGTCTGATATTGTATATCCGGAACAGGAGTTTCTGAGCATTCTCTCTCTCGGAGAAGAGCGGACGGGACGCGTCATGAGCGTATTCGGATTCTCCAAGAGCTTCGGGATAGCCGGACTTCGGGCAGGAATGATCTACTGCACCGACAAAGCGGTGTTTGAGCGTCTTGTAGAGAAGTCTGCGGTGATGACGACGGCGGGCGGTATCGCCTCTGTCTCTCAGATTGCAGGAATTACATGCTTAAAGGAGTGCTACTACTGGGTAGATGAATTTATCAGCCATCTGGTAAAGAACCGGGATTATGCGGTGGAGAGAATTAACAGCATGCCGGTCATCAGCTGCCATAAGCCGCAGGCTACGTATCTGCTCTATGTGGATATCAGCGGTCTGGGAGTACCTTCCGCCCAGTTTACCGATTATCTGATTGAACATGCGGGCCTTGCGCTGGTTCCGGGAGGAGAAACGTTCTTCGGTCCGGGATCGGAAGGCGCCATGAGAATCTGTTTTGCCACCAGCCGCGAGATTCTGGAAGAAGGCTTAAACCGGCTGGAAACAGGATTAAAAATGTTTCTGGAAGAAAAAAAATAAGAAAAACGGAGAGTTTATGATGCACGAAAATCTTCAGGTAATTCAAACAATGTTAAGGAGCATCCATCAGATGCTCGGTGACAGGTATGAGGTGATTCTGCATGACTTAAGTCATGTGGAAAGCTCCATTGTCGGAATAGAAGGATGTATCACCCACAGAAAGATTGGGGGACCGGCTACGAATTATCTGATTCAATTGCTGAGAGAGTACGGGGATGAGGCAAAAGACAGCATCAATTACAAAAATGTTATGCCTGACGGCCGGGTACTGCGTTCCTCGACCATCTTCATCAGAGACAATGACGGAAAAATCATTGGTTCGCTCTGTATCAACCAGGATCTGACCGATTTTATGGTAGCCAACCGGCTGCTCGAGCGGCTGGTGGAGTTTAAGAGTGAGGAGCATGAAGTTCCAAAGGAAATGTTCGCACAGGATATTTCCGAGGTTATGGAAGCGATGGTCGGAAGCGAACTGGCGCTTATGAATAAGCCGGTGGCCTACATGCAGAAGGAAGACAAGCTGGCTCTGGTGGATGATCTGGAGCGCAAAGGGGTCTTCGATGTGAAAGGCTCCGTGGAGTACGTGGCGGAGTGTCTGGGCGTGACAAACTTTACTGTTTATAATTATTTAAAAGAAATCAGGACAAAGCACAAATAATGACGAAGACGGGCCGGGGGGCCCTCCGGGCATAGGAAGAGCCCGGTATGGAAGCAGGTACTGCCTGTCTTTCCGCAGCAGCTCCCCGGCCTTTTTTCATCCCTCTGATGAGGATTCACATTCAAAATTCCAGAATTTTCTTAAAATATATCTGCTCTCTGTACGAATTCCCCGTTTTGTTGTATGATAATAGAGATAATTTTTAAAATGGGAGGAAATGAACAATGAATCTGTTTTGCAGCCTCGCAATCGCGTTTTCCATGTACTCCAGAATTCCCATGCCCACAGTGGCCTGGACGAAGGAGCGGATGAAATACGCCATGTGCTTCTTCCCGTTAATCGGTGTGGTGATTGGCGCCATCACATACGGTTCTGTTCTGGTGCTTACGGCCCTTAAGCTGGACTGGATGGCCAGAATCTTTCCCGTTCTTGTACCTCTTATGGTTACGGGGGGAATTCATATGGATGGGTTTCTCGACGTCACGGATGCCAGAGCCTCGCACGCGCCGGCTGAAAAAAAACTGGAGATTTTAAAAGACCCTCATACAGGGGCGTTTGCCATCATCGGCTGCGGTGTTTATCTGCTTCTCTACACGGCGTTTTTCGGGGAAATGAAGCCGGTGATCCTGGCGGCCTACGGCGGGAGCTTTGTGATCACGAGGGCGCTTTCCGGACTTGCTGTGGTGACCTTTCCCATGGCAAAGAACAGCGGCCTTGCCGCCTCATTTTCCGGACAGGCGCAGAAGAGGACGGTTGCGGTCACCATGTGGCTGTATCTCGTTTTCGCAGAGTGCTGGATACTGTATACAGGTGGAATAGCAGCTGCCGTCATGACAGCCGCAGCAGCTGCGCTTACGTTTCTGTACTATTACCGGATGTCAAAAAAAGAATTTGGAGGAATTACCGGAGATCTTGCCGGATATTTTCTTCAGGTGTGCGAGCTGGTGCTGACAGCAGTCTTTGCGGCCGTTTCCAGAGGGATACTGGCATAAGCGGAACATGAGATGGAAGGCGGGAGAGTGTCTATGATATTTATTACTGGAGGAGCATGGCAGGGGAAAACGGCGTTTGCGGAAACACTTGCGGCCGATTTCGTCACGATGGAATCAGGAGAACGCGTAAGCTGTGCCGGCTCCATAACAGAAAAGAAAGCGGTCCCGGTGGCCTGCGGACGGAGCGATCCGTTTGAAACGGCCTTCGAGCGGCCGGTGATCAGTGGATTTCACTATTTTGTGAGACGGCTGCTCCGGGAAGAGCGGGATGTCAATGAATTTATTGCCGCGATCGGGGAGAAGAATCCCAACGCCGTGATTACCGCAGACGAGCTGGGCTGCGGAATTGTCCCGGCAGACCCGGAAGAGAGGGCGTGGCGGGAGGCGGCCGGAAGGGCGGCTGAAATACTGGCGGCGGATTCCGATGCGGTGTACCGCATGATCTGCGGAATCGCCGTCAGACTGAAGTGAAGGAGAACAGATGATACGTTACCATATACTGGCTGCATTGGCGGGCTGCGCCCTCGATGCACTGTTTGGAGATCCGCGCAGGATTCCCCATCCGGTCTGCGGCATTGGAACTCTGATCGCATGGCTGGAAGTACGGCTTCGCAAATGGTTCCCGGCGGACGCGAAGTCGGAGAGAAGAGCGGGAGGGGTGATGGTCTCCTCGGTCCTGCTTATCACGGGTCTTGCCGCTGCATTGATCCTGACAGCGGCCTATGCGGTCCATCCGCTGGCCGGACTGGCCGTGGAAAGTGTGATGTGCGGACAGATGATGGCCTGGCGTTCCCTGAGAAAGGAAAGCATGAAGGTGTATGACGCTCTGACGGCCGGCGATGTGGAAGGCGCCAGGAAGGCGGTCTCCATGATCGTAGGAAGGGATACGGCCAGCCTTTCGGATCTGGGAATCACGAAGGCCGCAGTGGAGACTGTGGCAGAGAATACCTCGGATGGAATCATCGCCCCGCTCTTTTATATGGTGCTGGGAGGAGGAACCGGGATCTTTCTCTATAAGGCGGTCAATACCATGGATTCCATGGTTGGCTATAAAAACGACAGATACATAAACTTCGGAAGAACAGCCGCCAGACTGGATGACGGATGTAATTACATCCCCTCCCGGCTTTCGGCATTCTTCATGATTGCGGCGGGCTTTCTCCTGGAAGCCGCAGAAGGAGCCGGAAGGCGGCTGAAAAAAGGAGACGAAGCCGGAATCCGGCATTACAGCGGCACCGGGGGAATCCGGATATTCAAACGGGACCGCTATAACCATAAAAGCCCCAATTCCGCCCAGACAGAATCGGTCTGTGCCGGCGTGCTGGGAATCCGGCTGGCCGGAAATGCCTGCTACTTCGGCAGGCTGTACGAAAAACCGACAATCGGAGATGCAGACCGGCCTGTGGAATATGCGGATATCCGGAGAGCAAACGCACTGATGACGGGAACGTACGCGGCGGCGCTTTTTATGACGGCAGTCATCGGATTTTTCCTGTTAGTTTAAGCCGGATGCACCGCGATACAGAGTGTAAAACGACAGAATGGAGAATGACATCATGGAATACCAGCATGGAGGAGACATTTATACGAATCAGGTGGAACTGGATTATTCCGCCAACTTAAACCCGCTCGGACTTCCCGAAGGGGTGAGAACTGCATATATCAGGGCGGCGGACCGCTGCAGCGTGTATCCGGACAGCCGGTGCCTGGCGCTTCGCTCGAAGCTGGCGGCCTTTCACCGCATCGACCGGGAGAATGTGATCTGTGGAAACGGCGCGGCGGAGCTTATTTTTCTGATTGTACAGGCCAGACGCCCAAAACGGGCGCTCTTAATCGCTCCCTCCTTTCTGGAATATGAGCAGGCGTTAAAAAACGGGGGCTGTGAGATCTCCTGGTTCGATTTAAAGGAGGAAGAGGGTTTTGCCCTCTCTGTGCCGGAGCTCACTGCACATGTAAAGAGGGAGGCGGCGGCCGGACAACGGCCGGACATGGTATTTCTCTGCAATCCGAACAATCCAACCGGGCTGGCAGTGGAACGGGCGGAGCTTTTGCCTTTTCTGGAATACTGCGAGGAATGCGGCATTGTCTGCGTACTGGATGAGTGCTTTGTTGAATTTCTGGACGAGCCGGAATGCTTTTCCGTGATGGAAGAGCTCCGTTCCGGGCGGTTCAGCCGCCTGTTTATTCTGAAGGCATTTACGAAGATATATGCAATGGCAGGTTTGCGGCTGGGGTACGGGATTACTCTGGACCGGGAACTTCTGGAGGCCATGGACGGCAGCAGACAGCCGTGGAGTGTCTCCGGTCCCGCCCAGGCGGCCGGGGAGGCGGCTCTCCTGGAACGGGCGTATGTGGACCGGACGAGAGAACTGGTAAGCCGGGAGAGAAGTCTCCTGATGGGGCAGATGGAGGAACTGGGGTTTTCTGTCTATCCTTCCAGGGCAAACTACATATTTTTCAGGGACCAGCGGTCAGGGAAGGCCGGGGCGCCGGAAACGCGCAGCCTCTATGACGCCTGTCTGGAACGCGGAGTCCTGATCCGTTCATGTGCCAATTACCGGGGACTTGACAGCCGCTTTTACCGGATCTGCGTTAAGGACAGAGCGGACAATGAAACGCTTTACCGGGTACTCCGGGAAGCGATGGAGGAAAGGAAACAGAGATGGCAAAATCAATCATGATACAGGGCACGATGTCCAACGCGGGCAAAAGTCTGATCGCGGCGGGACTGTGCCGTGTCTTTAAGCAGGACGGCTACCGGGTGGCTCCCTTTAAATCACAGAATATGGCGCTGAATTCCTATATTACGGAGGAAGGTCTGGAGATGGGGCGCGCCCAGGTGGTGCAGGCAGAAGCGGCGGGAATTAAACCGCAGGCCGACATGAATCCGATTCTGTTAAAGCCGACTTCCGATTCCGGCTCCCAGGTTATAGTCCACGGAGTTCCGGTCGGAACGATGCCGGCAAAAGAGTATTTTGTATACAAAAAGTCTCTGGTGCCCGAGGTGGAGAACGCGTACCGGAGACTGGCACAGGAGTACGATATCATTGTGATCGAAGGTGCCGGGAGTCCGGCGGAGATCAACTTAAAGCAGGATGATATCGTGAATATGGGGATGGCAAAGATGGCGGACGCTCCGGTTCTTCTGGTGGGGGATATCGACCGGGGCGGCGTGTTTGCCCAGCTTTACGGAACCGTCGCCCTGCTGTCGGAAGAAGAGCGGGCGCGGGTCAAGGGACTCGTTGTCAATAAGTTCAGAGGGGATAAGACGATCCTGGAACCGGGGCTGACCATGATCGAGGATCTGTGCGGCATACCGGTTACGGGAGTCGTTCCCTATGCCGATGTGGATATCGAGGATGAGGACAGCCTGGGTCACCATCTGAAAGGAACGGAGAAGGGGAAAACGACGCTGGTTGATATCGCCGTCATACGTCTGCCCAGAATCTCCAACTTTACGGATTTTCAGATCTTCTCCTGTATGCCGGAAGTCGGCCTCACGTATGTGGAACGGCTGTCGGAACTGGGAAAACCGGATCTGATTGTGCTTCCCGGAACGAAGAATACCATAGAGGATTTACTCTGGATGAGAGGGAATGGCCTGGAGGCCGCAGTGCTGAAACTGGCGTCTGCCGGCGTTCCTGTCTTCGGGATCTGCGGCGGCTTTCAGATGCTGGGGGAAAGCCTGGAGGATCCGTTTGGCGCAGAGACGGAACGGTACCGGGGACGGCCGGTGGAGGGGCTTAAGCTGCTTCCGGTGAGGACCGTCTTCGGGAAAGAGAAGACGAGAACCCGTGTGACCGGTTCCTGTGCCTCCGTGGGCGGAATATTTGAAGATCTGTCGGGTATGGAGATCGAGGGATACGAAATTCACATGGGCGAGACGGTACGTGCAGTACCTCCTCTGACCTATGTGATGGAACAGAACGGCTCTCATCTGGCCAAGATGGATGGCTGCCAGAGAAATCATGTCTACGGTACGTACCTGCACGGATTCTTTGACCGGGAGGGAATCGCTGAGACCATTGTGAACGCACTCCTTAAAAAGAAGGGACTGGACGCAGTTCCAGGCGGAGAATTTCAATATGCTGCATACCGGGAACAGCAGTACGACCGTCTCGCGGCAGTCATCAGAGAGAGCTTTGACATGAAGGCGGTTTACGGGATGATGGGAATCGACGGCAATTCCATGCCGGACAGCAGAAAGGAAGATTCAGAATGATAGAGACAGAACTGGAACGGGTGCTTCCCGGCGACATAGAGAAGAGAAGCTTTGAGATGATCACGGAGGAACTGGGAGACCGTATCCTGAATCCGGAATATGAGCTGGTCATCAAACGTGTGATCCATACCACCGCTGATTTCGATTACGCGGACAACCTGATGTTTTCCGAACATGCGGTGGAGCAGGCGAAGGCGGCGATCCGGCAGGGCGTCCGCTTCATTACCGATACCAATATGGGGAAAGCGGGCATCAACCGGTCCGCTCTCCAGGCATGCGGCTGCAGGGTGGATTGCTTTATGGCTGACGAAGACGTGGCGGAGGCGGCGAAGCGGCTTGGAACCACCAGAGCGTGTGCCAGCATGGAGAAGGCGGCCGAATTAGGCGAAGACTGTATCTTTGCTGTCGGCAACGCCCCCACGGCCCTGATCCGGCTGTATGAGCTGATCTGGGAAGGACGGCTGAAGCCGAAGCTGGTGATCGGCGTGCCGGTAGGCTTTGTCAATGTGGTTCAGTCAAAGGAGATGATTCTTTCACTGCCTGATACGCCGTTTATTGTGGCGAGAGGGCGGAAAGGCGGAAGCAATGTGGCGGCCGCCATCTGCAATGCGCTGTTGTATCAGTGCCAGAGTGTGCCTGAAGCTTAAGAGAAGGGGAGTACATCATGAATTTATACAGCATTATTTTGGTGGACGACGAAGAAGAGGTCCGCAAGAGTATTATCAAACAGATCGACTGGGAATCAGCGGGATTTCAGGTGGTAGGGGATGCCGAGAACGGGGAGGATGCCTTAGAGAAGATCGAGGTTCTGGAGCCGGATGTGGTTCTGACCGATATCCGCATGCCTTATATGGACGGACTTACGCTGGCTGAGAAGATCCGGCAGAGATATCCATCCACGAAGGTGGTCATTTTCTCAGGCTACGACGACTTTGAATACGCGCAGAAGGCGATTAAGCTGAATGTGACCGAGTATATCCTAAAACCGGTAAATGTAGAGGAACTGACCTCTATCCTGAAGCGGATCAAATCCAACTTAGACGAGGAGATCGAAGAGAAGCGCAACGTCAGCCGGCTTCGTGAAAATTACAGAAAGAGCCTGCCGATTATCCGCGAGCAGTTTTTCAATGATATGGTGCACCGGAGGCTGGCAGATGATTTGATCGAGTCGAAGCTCAGGGAATACGATATCCCGATTACGGGAGCCAGAAAATGGATTATCGCGGCCATCGATGTGGAAAAGAGCGATGACCGAAGCAAAAAGACGCTGTCACTCCACGAGGAGGAGGAACTGATTCCGATCTCTGTCATGCAGATTGTCCGGGAAAAACTGAAAAGCTACTGCCGGTTCTCCTTATTCCAGTCCACAGCCGAAGCCGGGATGGTGGTGATCGCGGCTCTTGACGATGACAATACGACGACTGGTCTCATCGATGTTCTGGGAGATATCTGCAAAGAGACAAAACGTATTCTGGAGGTTCCGGTCACCATCGGCATCGGCCACAGCGTTACCGGGCTTTCGAAGATCGCAGGGTCCTACCAGTCGGCGGTGGAAGCCCTGGGATACAAGGCGGTGGTGGGCAGCGGAATCACGATCTATATCAATGATATGGAGCCGGTGGGCAGCGGCAAACTGGAATTTGACAATTCGGACGAGTCTGATTTTATTTCTGCTGTCAAGTTCGGTCCGGATGAGAAGATTGAAGCCGTAATGGTCAGAATCTCCGGCAAGCTGGAATCGGCCAGGGTACATTACCGTCAGCAGCAGGTCTACGTGTTCGGCGTTTTAAATACCGTGATTCAGATGATTCAGCAGTATGACTTAAACCTGGAGGAGATTCTGGGCGGCGAGCTGGAATACTTAAGCGTGATAGACAAGCTTCAGAAGCGGGAGGAGTTTGGCGAGTGGCTGTTAAAGACGGCGCGCAAGATGAACCAGGCCATCAACCAGGAGCGTGATATGACGACGCGCCAGGTGATCCAGCAGGCCAGGCAGTATATCATGGACAACTATCAGAATCCGGATCTGTCCGTGGAGATGATCTGCCGCCATCTGCATATGAGTCCGGCTTATTTCTCAACCATGTTTAAGAAGGAGACGGGCCAGGCCTACATTGCCTACCTGACGGAAATCCGCCTGAATAAAGCTGTGGAGCTGCTAAATAAGACCGACGACAAGACGTATGTCATTGCTTCCAAGGTAGGGTATCAGGAACAGAACTATTTCAGTTACGTATTCAAGAAAAAATTTGGAGTGTCACCGACGAAATTTCGTGGAGCCAGATAAATGAATAAAAAGAAAAAAGGTAAAATTTTTCACAATAGCAGCATACGGTATACGATTTTTACGTATTTTACCGTGACCGCCCTGGCGGCCAGCTTACTCATAACCTTTTCCATCTACCAGCGTCTGGCGAGCCAGGTGTCCGAGACGGTCATGGAAGAAAACCAGAGCCTGATCGGCCAGGTGGCGCGGTCCGTGGAGAACTATTTACGCACGGTCATGAAGCTGTCGGATTCCCTGTATTACGGCGCGGTCAAAAATGCAGATTTATCCTCGGAATCCATCAACAGCGAGATCACCCTGCTGTACGATAACAATAAGGACAATGTGGACAACATCGCCCTGTTTTCCCAGGACGGAACCTTAAAAGAGGCGGTGCCGGCGGCCAGAATCAAGACGAATCTGGACGTGACCGGGGACAGCTGGTTTTCCAACGCACTGGAGAAGACGGAGAACCAGCATTTCTCCAATCCCCACGTCCAGTATATCTTTGACGGTAATGAGAGCCAGTACCGCTGGGTGATCTCCCTGTCACGGGCCGTGGAGCTGACGGAAGGAACCTCGACGGCCCAGGGCGTGCTGCTGGTGGATCTAAGCTACTCCAGCCTGGCTCATCTGTTTGACGGTGTGACCACAGGCACCGGCGGTTACGTCTATCTGATCAGCAATGACGGGGAGATTCTCTATCATCCGAAGATCCAGCTGATCGATTCCGGGCGGGTTGTGGAGAACAATCTGGCGGCAGCCGGATACAAGGACGGAAACCATCTGGAAAAGTTCGAGGGAAGAGAGCGGATCATCACCGTGAAATCCATCGGCTATACCGGCTGGAAGGTGGTGGGAGTGACTCCGAAGAATGTGGTATCCTTAAATACCATCAAGACGAGGCTGTTCATTGTCTTTCTGATTACCCTGATTCTCTTTATTCTGACGCTGATAAACTCCTATATTTCGTCCAGAATCACCAACCCCATCAAGGAACTGGAAAAATCCGTGGGGATTCTGGAGGAAGGCAATTTAGAGACTCCCGTATACATCGGTGGGTCCTATGAGATACAGCACCTGGGGACCTCCATCAACAGCATGGCCAGACAGATCCGGGTGCTGATGAACGATATTGTGACGGAGCATGAGGCCAAGAGAAAGCAGGAATTCGATACGCTGCAGTCCCAGATCAACCCCCATTTCCTCTATAACACGCTGGACATTATCGTCTGGATGATAGAAAATGAGCAGAAAGCAGAGGCAGTTAAGGTAGTGACTGCGCTGGCCCGCTTCTTCCGCATCAGCTTAAGCAAGGGAAAGAGCATTATTACCGTCCGGGATGAGCTGGAACACGTCCGCAACTATTTAATGATCCAGCACATGCGCTTTAAGAACAAATTCTCCTACTATATCGACGCTTCGGAGGACTGTATGGATCTGGCCAGCTTAAAGCTGATGCTTCAGCCGCTGGTGGAGAACGCGATCTACCATGGGATGGAATTTATGGACGGCGACGGCGAGATCACCTTAAAGGTGTGGAAGGAAGAGGAGGATCTTTACTTCAGCGTGCGCGACAATGGCCTCGGCATGACTGCAGAGCAGGTGGAAAGCCTGTTTTCCGATTCGATACATGTGACCTCCAAAAAGGGCTCCGGGATCGGCGTTAAAAATGTAAATGAACGGATCAAACTCTATTTTGGAGAGGAATACGGACTGATGATCCATTCGGAACCGGACGAGGGAACGGAGATCACCATACATCTCCCGGCCGTTCCATACAGCAGGATTCTGACGGAGGGCGGGGGACTATGAAAATGACAAGGCAGGAAAAGATTATATGGAGTCTGTTTGCAGGAGTGCTGATCCTTCTGTTTCTGCTGTCCTCCACCGATTTGATTATTAAGGAGAAGAAGACGGAGATCTATCCGGTGTCTGTCATTATCGGGGAAACAACGGATGATTACTACACGAATTTCCGCAAGGGCGTGGATAAGGCCGCGGATGAGTACAACGTGGATGTCAACTTCATCACGCTGTATGAAAAGGGGGATGTCACAGAGCAGATGGAGCTTTTAAAGCGCGAGATCGACGATGGGGCAAAGGCGGTGGTGCTGGTGCCCTTAAAGCAGAAGGAGTGCAGTGAAATACTGGACGGAATGGTTCTGGCCAGCCCTCTGATCGTCATGGGAACTATCTTTCCGGGCGACTGGGGAATGACCGGTATCTCGCAGGACTGTCAGGAAGCGGGAAAAATGCTGGGGGAAGCCATCGCGGCGGAAAATACTCCGGACAAGCCGGTGTTCCTATTTTCGGAGGGGCTGGAGTATGGCTATAACCGGGACGTGTACGACGGACTTCTGGGCGTGCTCTCCCGGGCGGGGTTCCAGCTTCATCTCTACGAGATGGATAAGAGCGGCATCACAGAGCCTGATGCAGCGGAGAATGGGGAAATCTTCCGCCGGATTATGGAAGAAACTGTATATCCGGGCGGGGAAGCCGTAATCGCAGCGCTGGATGTAAAGAGCCTGGACATAACCGCTGACATCATAGCCGGAAGCCCGGCCTACGGAAGATACCTTCCGCGTCTGTACGGCTTCGGCAGCACCACAAAAATATTAAATCAGATGGACCGCGGAGTGATCAAAGGCCTTGTCGTTACCAACCAGTTCGATGCCGGATATTTAAGCATTGTGAAGGCAGTGGAGGCGATCGAAAAGCGCGGTGACCGGGAGCAGATCAAACTGGAATCGTATTACATCGAGAAAGATGACTTGAAAAAAACACATTTTGAGAAGATTCTTTATCCGATCGAGTAAATCAGCGGAGGGGCAGATGAAAAAGAACTATTTATTATTTGCAGCACTGGCGGCCGCCTTTCTCCTTGCGGCCGGCTGTATCGTTTTTCAGAACCGGAGTCATGAGGAGCGGGAAGAGAAAAAGACGCTCCGGGTCGGCGTGACTCTGTACCGGGGGGATGATTCCTTTATCAACAATCTCTGCGGAAAGATGGAGGAGAAGGCGAAGAGCTATGAGAAGGAGACGGGAGTCAAGGTGATTCTCGATGTCGTGGATGGAAAAGGCAGTCAGAACACGCAGAACAGCCAGGTGGACCGGTTTATCTCCCTGGGAGTGGACGTGATCTGCGTCAATATGGTGGACCGCTCAGCGGCCTCCTACATCATAAGCAGGGCCATGGAGGGCGATATCCCCGTGGTGTTTTTCAACCGGGAGCCGGTGGAGGAGGACATGAACCGGTGGGAAAAGCTGTACTATGTGGGGGAAAACGCCAAAGAATCCGCGGTTCTGCAGGGGAATATTCTGGTGGAGGCCTATAAAAAGGACCCCGCTTCCCTGGATTTAAACGGAGACGGAAAGGTGAGCTATGTGCTTCTGGAGGGGGAGACGAGCCATCAGGATTCGCTGATCAGGACGGAATGGTCGATCCAGACCCTAAAGGATGGCGGAGTGCCGCTCGAAAAGATCACCGGGGGGATTGGAAACTGGGAGAAGAGCCAGGGGTCCGCGTGGATGGAGAAGTGGCTCGATGAGTATCCGGACGAAATCGAACTCGTTATCAGCAATAATGACGACATGGCGCTTGGCGCGGCGGAGGCGCTGGAGAGGAAGAAAATCACGAGGCCCATCAAGATTGTCGGGATCGACGGAACACCCCAGGGAGTGGAAGGACTTAAGTCGGGAAAGCTTTTTGGAACTGTCCAGTGTGACAGCGATGAGTATGGAAGCGTGATGTTCCAGATAGCCGCCGCAGCCGGACTTGGGCAGAATGTACAGGAAATCGTGAGTTTGGAAGATGGAAAATACTATAATTGCAGGCAGACTGCACTAACAGCCGGGGAAAATTAGAGGACGTTGTGCATGTTGCGCTTGAAAACGGAAAAAAACAGGGAAAAAATACGAAATCTAAGAAATTCTATATAAAAGCGAAGAAAATCATATGGAAATGTGCCCAAAATAAAGATATAATATGGGTGTCGATGAGAGAAAATGACGAATCGGCAAATACTATACTATATCTAGGGAGGATTTATCATGAGATTACTCAAAAAAGTAGTAGCAGTAGGTATGGCGTCCACAATGGTATTCACCATGGCAGGATGCGGCTCCAAGACAACAGAAACTACGGCAGCTCCGGCAGAGACGACAGCAGCTGCAGCAGAAACCACAGCAGCAGGAGAGACGACAGCGGCAGCAGCAGAAACGAAGGATCCTAACGCCAAGGTAGAAAACAAGGATAAACCTTTAGTATGGTTTAACCGTCAGCCATCCAGCAGTGCCACAGGCCAGCTTGACATGACGGCGTTAAACTACAACAAGGATACCTACTACGTAGGATTCGATGCCAATCAGGGTGCAGAACTTCAGGGTACCATGGTAAAAGACTACATCGAGAAAAATATTGATTCCATTGACCGCAACGGTGACGGCATTATCGGTTACGTTCTGGCTATCGGCGACATCGGACATAATGACTCGATCGCACGTACAAGAGGCGTTCGTAAGGCACTTGGAACGGCAGTAGAGAAAGACGGCAACATCAACAGCGATCCGATTGGTACCAATACAGACGGCACCTCCACCATCGTACAGGATGGAAAGATTGAAGTAAACGGAAAGAGCTACATCGTTCGTGAGCTTGCTTCTCAGGAAATGAAGAACTCTGCAGGTGCTACATGGGATGCAGCTACGGCAGGAAACGGAATTGGTACATGGGCTTCTTCTTTTGGCGATCAGATCGATATCGTTGCTTCCAATAACGACGGTATGGGCATGTCCATGTTCAATGCATGGTCAAAGGACAACAACGTTCCTACATTTGGTTACGATGCGAACAGTGATGCAGTAGCAGCGATCGCAGAAGGCTACGGCGGAACCATCAGCCAGCATGCAGACGTACAGGCATACTTAACACTCCGCGTTCTCCGCAACGCTCTTGACGGAGTTGATATCAACACCGGTATCAGCACAGCAGACGACGCAGGCAACGTTCTGAGTGATGACGTATACGTATATAAAGCAGACGAACGTTCCTACTACGCATTGAATGTAGCCGTTACATCTGACAACTATCAGGATTTCATGGATTCCACCATGGTTTACGCTCCTGTATCAAACCAGCTTGATGAGAGTGCTCATCCGACAAAGAATGTATGGCTGAATATCTACAACTCTGCTGATAACTTCTTAGGCTCTACATATCAGCCGCTTCTTCAGAAATACGATAAGCTTCTGAACCTGAAGGTTGATTACATCGGCGGCGATGGCCAGACAGAGTCCAATATCACAAACCGTCTTGGAAATCCGAGCCAGTATGATGCATTTGCCATCAACATGGTTAAGACAGACAATGCAGCTTCTTACACATCTTTACTTGATCAGTAATATCCAGTAAAATTTAAGAATAGCAGGCGATCAGGGAGAAGAAATTCTCCCTGAAAACCTCTTATGATAATCAGGCGTTTATATAAGCAGAGGAGTAAAAATAATGGCAGATAAGAAAGATGAAATCGTCTTATCAATACGCGGAATGAGCAAGTCCTTTGGCCGAAACCGAGTTCTGGACCATATCAATCTGGATGTGAAGCGCGGAACCGTTATGGGGCTTATGGGTGAGAACGGCGCCGGTAAGTCCACCATGATGAAGTGCCTGTTTGGTACTTACCAGAAGGACGAGGGCAATATCTTCTTAAAGGGGAAGGAAGTAAGCTTCTCCGGACCGAAGGATGCCCTTGAAAACGGTATTGCAATGGTTCACCAGGAGCTCAACCAGTGTCTGGAAAGGAATGTCATTGACAACCTCTTCCTTGGACGCTATCCGGTCAATTCCATGGGTGTAGTTGATGAAGGCAGAATGAAAAAGGAAGCTTCCGAGCTTTTCAGAAAGCTGGGCATGACCGTCAATCTCACTCAGCCTATGCGGAATATGTCTGTATCCCAGAGGCAGATGTGTGAAATCGCCAAAGCGATTTCCTATAATTCCCAGGTGATTGTTCTTGATGAGCCCACATCCTCTCTGACGGTACAGGAAGTGGATAAACTCTTCGAGATGATGAGAATGTTAAAGGAACAGGGGATTGCCCTGATCTACATTTCTCATAAGATGGATGAAATTTTTGAGATTTGTGATGAGATATCAGTGCTTCGTGACGGCAATCTGGTTATGACGAAGAGCACGAAGGATGCGAATATGAACGAACTGATATCGGCCATGGTCGGACGTTCCCTTGACAACCGGTTTCCGCCGGTTGACAACACTCCAAAGGATGTCGTTCTGTCCATTCAGCATCTGTCCACGAAGTTTGAACCTCATTTACAGGACGTTACGTTTGATGTAAAAGAAGGGGAAATCTTCGGATTGTACGGCCTGGTGGGCGCAGGGCGTACGGAGCTTCTGGAAACGATCTTCGGTGTCCGCACCAGAGCGGCAGGGCGTGTCTATTTCCATAACCGTCTTATGAATTTCAGCAGTGCAAAGGAAGCCATGGAACACGGATTTGCCATGATTACCGAGGAACGAAAGGCAAACGGGCTTTTTTTGAAGGGTGATCTTACATTTAATACAACCATTGCAAATCTGAATCAGTATAAGTCCGGACTGGCGCTTTCTGACGCAAAGATGATAAAAGCGACCGCCAATGAAATCAAGATCATGCACACCAAGTGTATGGGGCCTGACGATATGATTTCAAGCCTTTCCGGAGGAAACCAGCAGAAGGTGATTTTTGGAAAATGGCTGGAGCGCGGGCCGCAGGTTTTCATGATGGATGAACCTACAAGAGGAATCGACGTTGGCGCAAAATACGAAATATATGAGCTGATCATCAATATGGCGAAGCAGGGAAAGACAATCATTGTTGTTTCCTCTGAGATGCCGGAGATTCTGGGAATAACGAATCGTATTGGTGTTATGTCCAATGGACGGCTGTCTGGAATTGTGAATACGAAAGAGACAAACCAGGAAGAGCTTTTGAGACTCAGTGCAAAATACCTATAACAGGGGAGATGGATGGATATGGCGAAAGGAAACAGCAAGACTCTTACGGCTGAACAGGAAATGAAGCTGCGCCAGCCGATCGAGGATTATGTTGGCAGGATTCAGAGTAAGATCGACAACCTCAGAGCGGATGGCACCAACAGGGCAGTCGCTCTTCAGAATAATATTGACGCAATAAAGAGGGACCGCAGCATTCCGAAGGAAGAGAAAGAAAACCGGATTGCAGCTTATAAGACGGAACTTGACAAAGCAAAAGCAGTCGAAGCAAAAAATAAAGACGAGATTTCAAAATTAATTTCTGACGCGACAGCATACTTAAAGGCACACTTTGATAAGGATTATTATCAGCCTCTGAAAGAAAGCTGCGAACAGGAAAAAGTTCTTGCAAAGGAAAAGTACCAGAAAAAAATTGCAGAGCTGGAGAAAGAACATCAGAGTAATCTGTCAAAGCTTACGGATCACCAGGAAGTGAAGGATGAAAAGTATGTTCACAAGAACCGGATGTTTGATGCGAAGATGGAGCTGGAGAAGGAACTTCAGCAGATCAAGGACAGAAGGCACGCGGCATTCGCATGGCAGTATCATCTGATCGATCTGCTGCGCATCTCCAAATTCACCTTCATGGAGTCCAGGGCGCAGAAATGGGAGAATTATAAATATACATTCAACCGCAGGGCATTTTTGCTGGCGAACGGTCTGTATATTGCAATTATTCTGATTTTTATCGCACTGTGTATCGCAACGCCGATCATCAAAGGCGTTCCTCTGCTTACTTATAACAACGTGTTAAACATTCTGCAGCAGGCATCACCGCGAATGTTCCTTGCACTCGGTGTTGCAGGACTGATCCTCCTTACCGGTACGGATCTTTCCATCGGACGTATGGTAGGTATGGGTATGACAACCGCTACCATCATCATGCACCAGGGTGTGAATACAGGTATGGTATTCGGGCATGTATTTGATTTTACGGGTCTGCCCATCGGTGTGAGAGTAATTTTTGCATTGTTTATGTGTATCGTTCTGTGTACGTGTTTTACTGCAATCGGAGGCTTTTTCACTGCCAGATTCAAGATGCATCCTTTTATTTCTACGATGGCGAACATGCTGGTAATCTTCGGCCTTGTTACGTATGCGACAAAAGGTGTATCCTTCGGCGCGATTGACCCGTCGATTCCCAAGATGATCATTCCGAGATTAAACGGATTCCCGACGATTATCCTCTGGGCAATTGCAGCAATCGTAATCGTATGGTTTATCTGGAATAAGACAACATTCGGCAAGAACTTATATGCGGTCGGAGGCAATCCGGAAGCAGCATCGGTTTCCGGTATTTCCGTATTCTGGGTAACCATGGGAGCATTTATCCTGGCTGGTATTCTTTACGGATTTGGTTCCTGGCTGGAATGTGCAAGAATGGTCGGCTCCGGCTCCGCAGCTTACGGCCAGGGCTGGGAGATGGATGCCATTGCAGCCTGTGTAGTAGGCGGCGTATCCTTTACCGGCGGTATTGGTAAGATTTCAGGTGTAGTAGTCGGTGTCCTGATCTTCACCGTACTGATCTACTCACTTACAATCCTGGGTATCGATACAAACCTGCAGTTCGTATTTGAAGGAATCATCATCATTACGGCAGTAACACTGGACTGTCTCAAGTACGTTCAGAAGAAATAACGTTCGCGCTGGCAATGAGCAGTGCGAAAAAAGACATGGAAGAATCTGCGTTGTGCTCGCACATAAGCAGATTCTTCCATGTCTTTTTTCATAGGGCGAAGCCCGTGACCGAGGTGGAGCGCAGCGGAACCGAGGTGCACTGCGGACCAGCGGGCAACACAATGAAATTGAAATCAAGATTCCCGTCACACCGCACAATCCCATTTTAAACCAGCCCGGCCAGTCTGCTGTTCTGATACTCCCCGGAAAACGTCACATCCCGTCCAAACCACTCCGGCGGTGTAAAGGCCTCCGCCTCTTCCACGGTTTCGAATTCCACCTCAGCCAGTATCAGTCCTTCAAATTTCCCCTCAAATACATCGAATTCGATGGTCAATTCCGTGCCTTCGATCGGAATGAAGTACCGTTTCTTTGAGATAATATTGCCGTCGGCCTTTGAAATCAAGTGGTCATACGACTCTTTCGTGAGGGGCAGGTTATACTCTTCTCTGGAGAGCAGCCCCTTTGACTTATAGGTGAGATAACAGGTGTCATCCTCTCTGCGCACGCGTACCACAGGCTCCGTACACAGATACCCCTGCTCGATGGTATGAAAAGGGTAAGTATCGTAATTGAAAAGAGGATTCGTGATCAAAAATTTGCGTTCTATCTCCATTTTAAATGACCTCCGGAAATGTAATATCGTGTGTTCTTGAGATATTATATCACAGATTTCTTCCGACTCAAGCAGGATAAACTTGTAAACTTACAGAATTATTAAGAATTGTGGTTCCTCATGAGGCTGAGAGCGATTTCAGGATTTTCGTTCCGCCAGGGAGCCTGGGCCGGAGCGCTTCCCCCTGTTTCGGCGATTTTTGCAGGACGTCGGCAGCTCTTAGGTCGGAAGGATACAAAAACAAGGGGAAAAATCTGACCTCAAAGTCAGATTTTTAGAGGACCTGAATCGAGAAGTCCTTCAGGAGTTCTCGATGAATGTCATCGGTACCCTTGTTTTTGTATCCTTCCGGCCTTAGAGATGCCCCGGCCGAAACCATGAGCCGAAACAGGGGGAAGCGCTCCGGCCCAGGCTCCCTGGCGAAACGAAAATCCCGAAATCCCGGCTAAAGTAATTGACGAAAGCAGCTTTTCATAATTCTGTAAGTTTAAAAGTTTATCCTGCGCCTCAAGCGGATGGGGTAGAAAAAATAACCTAAAAGTGGTAATATGGAAATTACAGACAAAAAACAGGAGAATACATCATGAAAAAGAGAGAGTGCCGCATCTTTTCCATCGCCCTTTTACTGGCTCTGGCCGTCTGCTTTCTGGCGGCATGTGCGTCCGGTCAGGATAGAACACAGGAATCGACGGAAGCGGCGAGGCGTGAGACGGAGAGTACGGAGGACAGCGGCGGCAGTACGGAAGCGGCGGAGAAGAAACTGCGGATCGGCGTTACCATTTACCGGTATGACGATAATTTTATGAAGCTGTACCGGGAGGAACTGAGGCAGTATCTGGAGGAAACGTACCAGGCGGAGGTTGTGGTGCGAAACGCCAGAGGGGAGCAGGAAGAACAGATCTCCCAGGTCAACGACTTTATCGAGGCCGGATACGACGGAATCATCGTGAATCTGGTGGATACGGACCATGCCGGCGTAATTGCAGATTCCTGCCATGAGGCCGGGATTCCCCTTGTGTTCATAAACCGGGAGCCCAAAGCAGACGAGCAGGCCCGGTGGAAGGCGGAGAAGATGGCTGTTTCCTGTATCGGAACGGATTCGAAGCAGGCCGGGACCTATCAGGGAGACATCATACTGGAGACGGATACACGCGGAGATTTAAACCGCGACGGAATCGTATCCTATGTTATGATTATGGGGGAAAAGGATAACGAGGACAGTGTCAGCCGCACCGAGTATTCCATAAAGGCACTGGAGGCGGGCGGTATGAAGACGGAAAAACTGTATTCCGGATATGCCGGCTGGAATAAGGAAGAGGGGCGGAAGCTGGCGGAGAAGGCGCTTGCGCTCTATGGCCGGCGGATTGAGGTTATTTTCTGCAACAATGACGCCATGGCTAACGGTGCCTGGGAAGCCATCGACGCAGCGGGAAGAAAAACCGGAAAAGACATCTATCTGGTGGGGGTGGACGCTCTGGAGGAGACGGTTCAGTATATCAAGGAAGGCAAAGTGACGGGGACCGTGCTGAATGACCATACGGGGCAGTCCCACACGGCCGCCGATGTGCTGATGAAGATGATTCACGGTGATGAGGCAGAGACAAGGTATCTGGTGGATTATGTGAAGATTTCAACCATCAGCACCCTGCAAAAATAAAAATGAAGAAGCAGAGAGGAACAGGATCATGGGAAAAGTATATGCATTTGTTGCAAATGGATCAGAGGAAGTGGAACTTCTGGCAGTCGTGGATGTACTGCTCAGAGGAGGGCAGGATGTGAAGCTGGTTTCCGTTACCAGAAGCAGAGACGTGGTTAGTGCCCATCAGATTAAGATACAGGCAGATCTCGAATTTTCAGAGGCGGATTTTTCCGACGCGGATGTTCTGTTTTTACCGGGCGGAATGCCGGGAACGAGAAACTTAGCGGCTCACCGGGGATTATGTGACGAACTGTTAAAGGCGGACAGGGCAGGAAAGAGGCTGGCAGCCATCTGCGCCGGTCCAAGTGTTCTCGGGGGACTGGGAATCCTGGAAGGGAGAAAGGCCACGTGTTATCCAGGCTTTGAAGGGGAACTGAAGGGTGCGGAATATACGAGACAGGGCGTCGTAACGGATGGCAATGTGACGACTGCCAGAGGTCTGGGCTATGCACTGGATCTGGGAATCGAACTGCTGGCGCTTCTGACGGACAGGGAGCATGCGGCTCAGATCAAAGAATCGATCCAGTATGATCAGATTCCAATGTGAGGATAAGGACGTGATGGGGATGAAGATGAAAAAAAACTGGGTACTGCCGGTCCTGGCTGCGGGGATTTTAGCCTCCGGCTTAACGGGGTGTGAAAAGAAGGATCCTTACGGCCTTTCGGCAAAGAATCCTGTAACGATTACGATCTGGCACTATTACAACGGTGTTCAGAAGGAGGGCTTTGATCAGCTGGTTCAGACATTTAACGAGTCGGAAGGCCGGGAAAAGGGAATTATCGTGGAAGCCTACAGCAAAGGCAGCATCGATGATTTAAGCCAGGCGGTGACGGACAGCATTGATAAGAAGATAGGCTCTGATCCGATTCCGGATGTTTTTGCGGCGTATGCCGATAAAGTCTATGAGATTGACCGGAGAGGGATGGCGGTTGATATCAGCAAATATCTGACTGCGGAAGAGATCGGCGAGTATGTCGACGCCTACATAGAAGAAGGAAGGTTTGACGGAAGCGAGGGAATCAAGGTATTCCCGGTGGCGAAATCAACGGAAGTTTTTGCGATTAATAAGACAGACTGGGATAAATTTGCAGAGGCGACCGGTGAGACAGACGCGGCTTTTTCCTCCTGGGAGGGAATCGCGCGTGTGGCAGAGAAGTATTATAAATGGACGGACAGCCTGACCGAGACGCCTGACGATGGAAAGGCATTCTTCGGAAGAGACGCATTTGCCAACTATATCATTATAGGAAGCCTGCAGCTGGGGCATGAGATCTTCCGTGTGGAAAACGGAGAAGTAATCATGGATTTTGACCGGACCGCGATGAAGCGGCTCTGGGATAATTATTATGTCCCATACGTCAACGGTTACTTTGGCGCATTTGGAAAGTTCAGAAGCGACGATGTGAAGACGGGGCAGTTGGATGCCTTTGTGGGATCAACCAGTGGATTTGCATATTTTCCGACCAGTGTCACTCTGGAGGATGGCACCAGCTATCCGATCGAAAGCAAGGTCTATCCGCTTCCTAACTTTTCAGGCACGGAGCCGTGCGCCGTTCAGCAGGGAGCAGGCATGATGATCCTGAAATCTGAGGAAAAGAAAGAATATGCGGCTGCCACTTTTTTGAAATGGTTTACGGGTGTTGACAATAACATCAGATTTTCCGTATCCTCCGGTTATCTGCCGGTGAAGAAGGAAGCGGGAGTGAAGGAGCGGCTGGAGACCGTGCTGGCGGAAGCCGGTGAGGAAGATGCGGCAAGTGACAATCTGCTGATCGGTCTGGAGACTGCCAACAAATATGAGCTGTATACAACGAAGCCTTTCGAAGGCGGAGACCGCGCCCGCGCGGTGTTAAACGCCACCATGGCGGATAAGGCCGGGGAGGACAGAGAGACCGTGCTGTCTCTCATGGCGCAGGGAATGCCCAGGGAGGAAGCGGCAGCACAGTTTACCACGGAAGAAAATTTTGAACGGTGGTATGAAGATACAAAAGAACAACTGGAGACCATTATTGGAGAGTAGTTATGAAAAAAAGCAGGAATGAATCCATCAGAACCCATCTGCTCTGGCCGCTGTTAGTGCTGCTCATTATACAGGCACTGATTATGGCCGGTATGGTTCTGTTCGGCGGTGTTTCTAAAAAACTGAAGAATAATGAAATCCATATTTAAGCGAAAATACGGATAATACCAGACTGTATCTGGAGAAGGAGACGATCCACCAGTGGATTAACGTCATCAACGACTCCGGATCAATGGCGTCTGAGATTCAGTCAGTTTTAGACGAACAGCATAAAGATGCGTCCTGTATTTCAAACGATTACGATTTAAACCGGAAGATTGCCGACGGGATTATCAACCGGGCTGTCGATCTCATGCGCCGCAGCTACGGTACGGGCATATTTGTTGTGTTAAACGGTCCGGCCGCGCAGAACAGTACGGAAAATACGAAGGCCGGGTTTTATATTCGTGATTCGAATCCGGGCAGAAGTTATTCAGGATAATTCGTCCCTGCTTTTGGAACGGGGGCTTCCTTCTCTTGCCAATAAATACGGGATTCCTCTGGATTCCTTCTGGGATCTTGGGTTTGACGTAACTGCGGATGACGGCAGCACCGATTACTATAAAAAACCGTTTGATTCCGCAGTGGAAAATCAGGCAAAGGCCGGAGAACGGCTGAATTTTGCGTATTTGAGCAAACCGTTTCGGCTGAGTCCGAAAGATATTCCGGTTATTACATACTCTGCCCCCATTATTCTGGAGGATGGCAGTGTTGTGGGCGTATTCGGACTGGAGATGGGAATCGGAAGGATCGAACAGGTACTGAGCGCCGACAGGACGGAGAGCAGCTTTGAGGTCTGCTACGCCCTGGGAGTCCGCCAGGCAGGTGAGAACATCATCACTCCGGTCGCCTCCTCCGGCTATCTCTATAATCAGTATTTTAAGGGCGACGAATATCTGGAATATACGGATAATGAGGAGGAGGGGATCGGTGAACTCCGCTCCTCCGACCGGGCCGGCTGGTATGCCAGTGTCAAACAGCTGGACGTATATAATTATAATACACCGTTTGAACAGGAGGAGTGGGTCCTGGTCGGTATGGCCAGGAAGAATGACCTGCTGTCCTTTTACAATTCTATCCGCGGCATGCTGCTGAGCTCTATTCTGATTCCGATTATTCTGAGTGTATTCGGAGTCTTCGTGATCGGAAAGATTGTAACCGATCCGATCCGCGGTCTCGTGAACGAAGTGCGTAAGCGCTCCGGGGAGCACGGTCTTACACTGACCCGGGTTCACATCGGGGAAATCGACGAGCTGACTGAGACAATCGAACAGCTGAGCGCCGATGTCGAACGGTCCGCATCGAAGATATCCAGCATTCTGGAGCATGCCAACGTGCTGATCGGCGTGTTTGAATATGAAGAAACGAACGAAAGCGTATTCTGCAGCCGTTCTATTTTCGAGATGATGGGCTGGGCTGAACCGGAGGAGCCCTACTGCTATATGAGCAGCGGGGAGTTTCAGAAGCGGATGGAAGAGGCAATCAGAAATACAAAAAAAGATGGTGTCAATTACCTGTTTCACATTAACGTCTCTCCGGCGTCAGACGATACGGGGGAGGCAGGTGTGTCTGGCGGGCCGGCAGCATTCAGCCGGGGGCGCTGGGTACGGCTGATCCTGGATAAGCAGGAGCCGGGAACGATTCTCGGCGTGCTCTCGGATGTGACGAGTGACGTGGAGGAAAAGGAGAAGCTGGAGCGGGAGAGGAATTACGATCTGCTCACCAATCTCTATAACCGAAGGGCTTTCCGGGAGCAGCTGGTGGTAGCCATGGCGGATGGCGGCATTCAGACCGCGGCTGTGGCCATGTGGGATCTCGATAATTTAAAGTATATCAACGATACGTACGGCCATGACGAGGGCGACCGCTATATCGTTCTGTTTGCCAGCTGTCTAAAACGGCTGGAGAAGGATGGCGCCATTGTCTCGCGTTATTCCGGCGACGAGTTCGTCACGCTGATTTACGGGAGCGGCGGAAAAGAGGAGATCCGGCATAGAGTCACCGGTTTCATGCAGTTTTTACAGACGGTCAGCCTTGAGATGAAGGGCGGGTATCAGATCCCGATCCGTGTTTCCGGAGGAATGGCGTGGTATCCGGACGACGCCGTGGATTTTGACACACTGTTAAATTACGCTGATTTTGCCATGTACATGGTGAAACACAGCGTGAAGGGCATTATCATGGAATTTGATTCCAACGACTACTCCAATAATTCCTACATGCTGGCCGGCCGGGAAGAATTAAACCGGATGCTGGAGACGCGGGAGGTGGATTTTGCATTCCAGCCGATTACGAGGCGGGATGGAAGCGTCTTTGGCTACGAACTGCTGATGCGGCCCAATTTTACGAATTTAAAGGGAATAAAGGAGGTTCTGAATCTGGCGAGGGCACAGGCGAAGCTTACGCAGATGGAGACGCTTACCTGGTATGCCGGACTGAAGGCTGTGGAAAAGCAGGATCAGGCGGGAGCGCTGGGACAGACGGAACGGCTCTTCATCAATTCCATCGCCAGCGCCTGTATGTCGAAGGAGGAGGAAGCGGATCTCTGGAACCGCTACGGCCGCTATCTGTCGCGTGTTGTGACGGAGCTTACGGAGGGGGAACCCGTCAACCAGGAGTATATGAGGCAGAAGATTGCGGTGACCAAAGCGTGGAACGGGCTGATCGCCATCGACGATTTCGGCGCCGGATACAACAGTGAAACCGTGCTTCTCGACATGGAGCCCGATATCATCAAGGTGGACATGAGCCTGGTGCAGCGGATCCATGAAGATCCCTACCGCCAGCTGATCCTGAATAATATTCTGGACTTCGCGGCACAGAATCATATCACGGTTCTGGCGGAGGGCGTGGAGACGAAGGAAGAGCTGGAGTTCCTGATCCAGTGCGGAGTAGAACTGTTCCAGGGATACTACATTGGACGGCCTCAGATGGAAATCCGTCCAATCGATCCGTACATCGTCAGGAAAATGCAGGAATTCGCCGAAAAATCGGACTTTTCACAGAAATAGTACTGGAATTTACCGAATGAGTATGCTATAATGCTAAATTGAAGTGTAACGCCCTGTCGGTATGGCGGTTCACATATATATTCAAGGAGGAACCCATAGAATGAGTTTACAAGTAGAGAAATTAGAAAAGAACATGGCAAAAATAACCGTAGAGGTACCAGCTGAACAGTTTGAGAAAGCGCTCACCGCGGCTTTTAATAAGAATAAGAGCAGATTCAACATACCTGGCTTCAGAAAAGGAAAAGCTCCTCAGGCCATGGTAGAAAAGATGTACGGCGTAGAGGTATTATATGAGGATGCCATCAATGAGGCGCTCGACGCTACTTACGGCGATGCCGTTACCGAGAGCGGACTGGAGGTTGTATCCAGACCTGAAATCGACGTTGTACAGGTTGAGAAGGGAAAAGAACTTATCTACACAGCGACTGTAGCTGTTAAGCCGGAGGTAACACTCGGCGAATACAAAGGAATCGAAGTAGAGAAGGCATCCGCTGAAGTGACTGACGAGGACATCGAGGCAGAGCTTAAGAAGGTTCAGGAGCAGAACTCCAGACTGATCACCGTAGAGGACAGAGCTGTGGAAGACGGAGACCAGACTGTTATTGATTTCGAGGGATCTGTAGACGGAACCCCGTTTGAGGGCGGAAAGGGTGAGGATTATCCTTTGACCATCGGTTCCCATTCCTTCATCGATACATTTGAAGAGCAGTTAATCGGTAAGAACATCGGCGAAGAGTGCGAAGTTCACGTAACCTTCCCGGAGGAATACCATGCAAAGGAACTGGCGGGTAAGCCGGCAGTATTCAAGGTAACTGTTAAAGAGATCAAGAGAAAAGAGCTTCCGGAATTAAACGATGAGTTTGCCGGAGAGGTATCTGAGTTCGAGACTCTCGAAGAGTACAAGAACGATGTAAAGTCCAAGCTTTCTTTAAAGAAGCAGAAAGACGCCGCTACAGAGAATGAGAATCACGTTGTTGACAAGGTAGTTGAGAATGCGCAGATGGATATTCCGGAGCCGATGATCGACAGCCAGGTGAATAACATGGTGAATGACTATGCAAGAAGAATGCAGAGCCAGGGCCTTTCCCTTGAACAGTACATGCAGTTTACAGGTATGACAATCGAGACTTTAAAGGAACAGATGAAGCCGCAGGCAGTTAAGAGAATTCAGACCAGACTCGTATTAGAAGCGATCGTGAAGGCTGAGAATATCACGGTTTCCGATGAAGCTGTTGAGAAAGAGATCGCAGATATGGCGGAATCCTACAAGATGGAAGTTGCCCAGATTAAGGAATACATGGGTGAGAACGGCATCGAGCAGATGAAGGAAGACTTAGCGGTTCAGGAGGCAGTTGATTTCCTGGTTGCTGAGGCAAAGTTAGTTTAATACGTTCAGAAGACCGGGGAGATTCCTGACAAAGTCTGGAGTCTGCTCGGCTTTCGTAATATAAGGACAGGAGGAAACAATATGAGTTTAGTACCTTATGTCATTGAATCGACGAGTAAGGGCGAGCGTTCTTACGATATTTATTCAAGACTCTTAAAAGAAAGAATCATTTTCCTGGGTGAAGAAGTGACGGATGTATCCGCGAGCATCGTTGTAGCCCAGCTTCTGTTTCTGGAGGCGGAGGATCCCAATAAGGACATCAACCTCTATATCAACAGCCCGGGCGGTTCCGTAACCGCAGGTATGGCGATCTACGATACGATGAACTATATCAAGTGTGATGTTTCCACCGTATGTATGGGCATGGCGGCCAGCATGGGCGCATTTTTACTGTCCGGCGGTGCAAAGGGAAAGAGATTCGCTCTTCCCAACGCAGAGATTATGATTCATCAGCCTTCCGGCGGCGCACAGGGACAGGCGACGGAGATCAAAATTGTTGCAGAAAACATCTTAAAGATCAAAAAGCGTTTGAACGAGATTCTGGCTGCAAACACAGGCCAGCCGTATGAAGTAATCGAACGCGATACAGAGCGCGACAATTACATGAACGCAGAAGAAGCAAAAGCTTACGGCCTGATTGATGAAATCATTTACAGCCACGAGCATTAAGCCAGAATGAAGTTAGTGATTAAATGAGAAAGAATGAGGTGTGTATATGCCGGTCAGAACGGACGACAAAATCCGATGCTCTTTTTGCGGGAAAACGCAGGACCAGGTAAAGAAACTGATTGCCGGTTCCAATAATGTCTATATCTGTGATGAGTGTATCGATCTCTGTGCAGAGATATTAGAAGAAGAGTTCGACAGTCATGAAGAAGAAGGGCCTGATTTCAGCGACATCAACTTAATGAAGCCGAAGGAGATCAAGTCATTTCTGGATGACTACGTCATTGGGCAGGACAGTGCGAAAAAAGTATTGTCTGTAGCGGTCTATAATCACTATAAGAGAATCACGTCCAGGCGAAGCATGGATGTGGATGTACAGAAGAGCAATATCCTGATGCTGGGGCCAACCGGCTGCGGAAAAACGTACGTGGCGCAGACGCTTGCAAAAGTGCTGAACGTGCCGTTTGCCATCGCGGATGCCACCGCTCTCACAGAGGCGGGCTACGTGGGCGAGGATGTAGAGAATATTCTGCTCAAGCTGATTCAGGCAGCAGATTACGATATCAGCAGGGCTGAATACGGTATTATTTATATCGATGAAATTGATAAGATAACGAAAAAATCCGAGAACGTGTCCATCACGAGAGACGTATCCGGTGAAGGGGTGCAGCAGGCACTCTTAAAGATTCTGGAGGGAACGGTTGCCAGCGTTCCGCCGCAGGGCGGAAGAAAGCACCCGCACCAGGAGCTTCTTCAGATCGATACCACGAATATTCTGTTTATCTGCGGCGGAGCCTTCGACGGGCTTGAGAAGATCATCGAGAGCCGCTTAAGCGCGGGCTCCATCGGATTTAACGCCGAGATCGTGGATAAGAACAGAACCGATATCGATGATCTGCTGAAGAAAGTCCTTCCGCAGGATCTTGTAAAATTCGGTCTGATTCCGGAGTTTATCGGCCGTGTGCCGGTTACGGTTTCCTTAGAGCTTCTCGATAAGGAGGCTCTGGTAAAAATTCTGACAGAACCGAAAAACGCCTTAATCAAACAGTATCAGAAGCTGTTTGAGCTGGACGATGTGAAGCTGGAACTGACCGAGGAAGCCGTCGAAAGGATTGCGGAGCTGGCAGTGGAGAGAAAGACGGGGGCCAGAGGCCTGCGCTCTATTATGGAGAGCGTCATGATGGATATCATGTATGAGATTCCATCCGACAGCAATATCGGCATCTGTACGATTACCAAGGCTGTCGTGAACAAAGAGGGAGAGCCGGAGATCATCTACAGAGATACGACGGTGCCCAGAAAATCCCTGGCACAGAAACTGAGAAAAGATAAGACAGGCGAGATTGCATAGGATCCAGAGAAAGTTCGGAAAGGTGTTACAGCAGGAAGAACTGCTGCAGCACCTTTCCTTATTTCCGCAGGCAGCGAGCCAAACGGACGCGCGGGCAGAAAGTCAGATGGCCCGTCCGTTCTGTCGGGATGCAAAGGAGAGAAAAATGGAAGATAAGACAATAACGATGCCGGTCATTGCTTTGCGTGGCATGACTGTCCTTCCTAAAATGATGATACATTTCGATATCAGCCGCAGTAAATCCATCGCGGCTGTGGAGAAGGCGATGATCGGAGACCAGAAAGTCTGCCTCGTTACCCAGAAGAACAGCGAGGAAGCAGATCCGGGAATCGATGAGCTCTATCAGGTAGGCTGTGTGGCGCTGATCAAGCAGCTGGTGAAGATTCCGAACAATGTGGTACGTGTCATGGTCGAGGGCCTGGAGCGAGTGGAGCTTCTGGGACTGGACAGCGAGGAACCCATGCTTGTAGGCGAAATTGAAGGTCTGACGGAATCGGATGATTCCCTGGACTGCGTTACGAGACAGGCCATGGTTCGGATCCTGAAGGAAAAACTGGAAGAATACGGCAGGGAAAACCCCAGGATGCTGAAGGAAGTCTTCCCGAACCTGATGATGGTTACAGATTTAGGCGAGCTTCTGGATCAGATTGCGATCCAGCTTCCGTGGGACTACAAGAGCCGCCAGCAGGTTCTGGAATGTGTACTGCTGGAAGAACGGTATGAGACTGTCATGGGAAATCTCCTGACAGAGATCGAGATTACCCGCGTAAAACGGGAGATCCAGGGCCGTGTCAAGGAGAATGTAGATAAGAACCAGAAGGACTATATCCTGCGGGAGCAGTTAAAGGTAATCCGCGAGGAGCTGGGGGAGGACAATCCTCTGTCCGATGCGGATGAATATGAGAAGCAACTGAAGGCTCTGAAGGCGGACAAGGAGACGAAGGACAAGATCCACAGGGAAATCGAGCGGTTTAAGGCCATGCCGGGAGGCAGCCAGGAAGCCAATGTACTCCGGATGTATCTGGAGACGGTGCTGGATCTTCCGTGGAAAAAAATGTCGAAGGACAACAACAATATGACTCACGCCGAAGAGATCCTAAACGCGGATCATTACGGTCTGGAAAAGGTGAAGGAGAGGATTCTGGAATATCTGGCTGTCCGCATTCTGACGAAGAAGGGGACAAGCCCGATTATCTGTCTGGTGGGACCTCCGGGAACCGGTAAAACATCCATCGCCCGGTCTGTGGCAAGGGCGCTGAACAAGCAGTACGTCCGCATCAGCCTTGGAGGAATCCATGACGAGGCGGAGATCAGAGGCCACCGGAAGACGTATGTCGGAGCCATGCCGGGCCGAATAGTGGAAGCCATGCGCCAGGCGGGCGTCAGCAATCCGCTGATGCTGTTGGATGAGATCGACAAGGTGAGCAGCGATTATAAGGGAGACACTTCATCGGCGCTTTTGGAGGTTCTGGACAGCGAACAGAATGTGAAGTTCCGGGACCATTATGTGGAACTGCCCATTGATCTGTCCAATGTGCTGTTTATCGCAACGGCAAATACGACGCAGACGATTCCGGGTCCGCTTCTCGACCGTATGGAAGTGATTGAAGTAAACAGCTATACGGAGAATGAAAAGTTCCATATTGCGAAAAACTATCTGGTAAGGAAGCAGCTGGAACGGAACGGACTGACGGAGGAACAGGTCTCCATCACCGATAAGGCTCTGGAGAAGATTATCCATAATTATACCAGGGAAGCGGGAGTGAGAAATCTGGAACGCCGGATCGGCGATATCTGCAGGAAGGCGGCCAGGGAGTTTCTGGAAGATAAGAAAAAGGCAATCCGGATCACGGAAAACGGACTGGAAAAGTATCTGGGCAAGGAAAAGATTACCTTTGAGGATGTCAACGAGGAAGATCAGGTGGGAATCGTAAGAGGACTGGCCTGGACCAGTGTGGGTGGAGATACCTTACAGATCGAGGTCAACGTTATGCCGGGGAAGGGAACGCTTCAGATGACCGGCCAGATGGGCGATGTGATGAAGGAATCGGCTCAGACGGCATTAAGCTACATTCGTTCCATCTGCCCGGAATACGGCGTAGCGGACGATTACTTTGAAAAACACGATATTCACCTCCATATTCCGGAGGGAGCGGTGCCGAAGGACGGTCCTTCAGCCGGCATTACCATGGCAACCGCCATGCTTTCGGCTGTGACAGGAAGAAAAGTGGATGCAAAGCTGGCTATGACGGGTGAGATTACGCTGCGCGGAAGGGCGCTTCCGATCGGCGGCTTAAAGGAGAAGATCCTGGCAGCCAGGATGGCTCATATGAAGAGAGTTCTCGTACCGGATAAGAACAGGCCTGATATTGCGGAGCTGTCGAAGGAGATCACGAAAGGGCTGACCATCATTTTTGTGAAGGATATGGCTGATGTGCTTAAGGAAGCTCTGGTATCACCTGCGCCAGTGAGCGAATAGAAAGGAATCCATATGATTATCAAAACCGTAGAACTGGAGACTGTGTGCGGAATCACCAGCACGCTTCCGGAAAATACAAGGCCGGAGTTTGCATTTGCAGGGAAATCCAATGTAGGAAAGTCGTCGTTAATCAATGCGCTGATGAACCGCAAGGCTTATGCGCGCACTTCCTCCCAGCCGGGCAAAACACAGACCATCAATTTTTACAACATTAACGACACTCTTTACTACGTGGATTTACCCGGCTACGGCTATGCAAAGGTAACACAGGAGGTAAAGGCCAAGTGGGGGAAGATGATCGAAAACTACCTTCACAAATCCCCAATGCTGAAGTGTGTCTTTCTTCTGATAGATATTCGCCATGAGCCGTCTGTGAACGACAAGACCATGTATGACTGGGTTGTTTTTAACGGGTATCAGCCGGTGATTATAGCGACGAAGCTGGACAAGATCAAGAGAAGCCAGGTGCAGAAGCATTTGAAAATGGTGCGCCAGGGACTGGGGATTGGCCAGGATGTAACGGTTATTCCGTTTTCTGCTGAGACAAAGCAGGGCAGAGAAGAAATATGGGCCCTGATTGAGGAAATGACGGGAGAGTCTTGACAAGAAGTAAAAATCTTTTTATAATGAACCTATTTATGATATAGCTTTTTGATACATAGGTTTCATTTCATAAGAGAAGAGGAGAAAACAGTTATGAAAAAAACAGGAAAAAGTCTGGCAGCAGCGTGTCTTGCGGCGGTTTTAGCCATGTCGGCGCTGACTGCATGTGGAAGCAAGAGCCCGGCGGGGGATACAGCGGCCGCCGGAACGGAGACGACTGCGGCGGGAGCAGAGAACGCTGCTGCCGGGAATGAGGGAGAGAAGAAGGTCTTAAAGGTTGCAATGGAATGCAGCTATGCACCGTACAACTGGACCCAGCCTACCGATGGTAACGGAGCCGTGCCGATCTCAGGAAGCTCTGATTTTGCATACGGATACGATGTTATGATGGCGAAGAAGATTGCTGATACGCTGGGGTATGAACTGGAGATCGTGAAGCTGGACTGGGATTCCCTGGTGCCGGCAGTACAGTCCGGAAAGGTAGACTGTGTGATTGCAGGCCAGTCGATCACCTCCGAGCGTCTTCAGTCCGTCGATTTTACAGAGCCGTATTATTATGCAACAATCGTGACTCTGGTCAAGTCAGGAAGCAAGTATGAGAATGCGGCCAGTGTCGCAGATCTTGCAGGTGCAACCGCTACCTCCCAGATGAATACAATCTGGTATGACAACTGTCTGCCGCAGATCCAGGATGCAACCATTCAGCCGGCACAGGAATCCGCACCGGCCATGCTGGTAGCGTTAAGCTCAGGCAGATGTGATCTGGTGGTGACTGATAAGCCTACGGGACAGGCCGCGCTTATTGCATATCCGGATTTCAAGCTTCTTGATTTTACCGGTACAGAGGGTGAATTCAAGGTATCAGATGAAGACATCAACATTGGTATCTCTTTAAAGAAGGGAAATACAGAATTGAAGGAAGCCATCGATGGCGTGCTCGCTGCGATGACCGAGGATGATTTTAACAGGATGATGGAAGAGGCGATTTCCGTACAGCCGTTATCTGAATAATTAGAATAAGAGAGATCTTCAGGGCTTGCAGGCACGGGACAGTGTAGTCGATTTCCGTGCCGCTTGTTCTGTTCGGACAAAAATTTGCAAAAAGGAGAAGTAATCTTATGTCACTGCCCTCAGATTTTTTTGGAAGGATTGTGTTTATCCTGCAGAAGTACGGGGTATCATTTTTAGACGGTGCAGGAAAGACCATGGTGATTGCCATCGTTGGCACCCTTATCGGCTGCCTGATTGGCTTCGCAGTCGGAATTGTCCAGACGATTCCTGTAGATAAGTCGGACAACCCGGTAAAAAGGGTGATACTGGGTTTTATTAAGCTGATACTGAATGTGTATGTGGAGGTATTCCGCGGAACGCCCATGATGGTCCAGGCCATGTTTATTTACTATGGATCCTCCGTGCTTTTCGACATTAACATGTCTCCGATGTTTGCCGCCTATTTTATCGTTTCCATCAATACGGGCGCCTATATGGCGGAGACGGTGCGAGGGGGAATCCTTTCCATCGATCCGGGCCAGACTGAGGGAGCGAAGGCCATCGGCATGACGCATTTCCAGACTATGGTTAACGTCATTATGCCTCAGGCGCTGCGCAACATCATGCCGCAGATCGGCAATAACCTGATTATTAATATCAAGGATACGTGCGTGCTGTCCGTGATCGGTGTGGTAGAGCTGTTCTACGCCACGAAGGGGGTTGCCGGTGCGTATTATACGTATTTCGAGGCGTTTACCATCACCATGGTGATCTATTTTGTCCTTACCTTCACCTGCTCCAGAATCTTGCGGTACTGGGAAAAGAAAATGGATGGTCCGGACAGCTACGATCTTGCGACCACCGATACGCTTGCCTATACCAGCGGCATGGTGAAATTCCCTGATCCAAATGAGAAGGAGGACAAGTAATTATGGCTGGATCAACAGTATTGGAAATCCATCATTTAAGTAAGACCTTCGGGACCAATGTGGTCCTCCGGGATATTGATTTCTCCGTTGCAGTGGGGGATGTTACGTGTATTATCGGGGCCTCCGGGTCTGGTAAATCCACGCTGCTTCGCTGCATAAATTTACTGGAGACACCAACTACGGGGGATATTCTGTATCACAATACGGATATTACCAGCGGAAAGATGAGCGCCGCGTCATACCGGACGAAAGTGGGCATGGTGTTCCAAAGCTTTAATTTATTTAACAACATGACGGTTCTGGACAACTGTATGGTGGGCCAGGTTAAGGTTTTAAAGAAAAGTAAGGAAGATGCGAAGCGCAATGCCATGCGGTTCCTGGAAAAGGTAGGGATGGCTCCGTATATTAATGCAAAGCCGAGACAGCTTTCCGGCGGCCAGAAGCAGCGTGTGGCCATCGCCAGAGCGCTTGCCATGGAACCGGAGATTCTACTGTTTGATGAGCCGACCTCGGCTCTGGATCCGCAGATGGTCGGGGAGGTACTGGCCGTCATGAGGACGCTGGCGAGGGAAGGGCTGACCATGATCATTGTAACCCACGAGATGGCGTTTGCCAGAGATGTCTCGAACCATGTGGTCTATATGGCTGACGGTGTCATTGAGGAAGAGGGAGCGCCGGCAGATATCTTCGGAAATCCGCAGAAGACTTCGACGAAGGAATTTTTGAGCAGGTTTATGCAGGGGTAATAAATCGCGCGCCTGGTTCAGGCGGTCTAAAGATTATATATGGAAATCGCAATCCGATATAGGGACTGTGCAAAGTCTGTTGATTTTGCACAGTCCTCTTTCTATAATGGGCATAAATTCAAATACGACAGCAGTCAGGAGGAAGAAATTATGCCGGAAAGTTTTATAGGAGGGATTGGATATATCTTACAGGAGTATGGAATGTCATATCTGCTGGGAGCCGCAAAGACAATGAAGATTGCTCTGGTTGGAACGTCGATCGGATGTCTGATTGGTCTTGCGGTCGGTATTATCCGCACCATACCTGTCAAAAAGGATGACCGTATGGCCAGAAAGGCTTTTTTAACAGCGGTTAAGGCTGTGATGGCGGCCTATGTGGAGATTTTCAGGGGAACACCCATGATGGTGCAGGCCATGTTTCTGTTCTTTGGGGCATCCGCGGTATTTCAGATTAACATGTCTATTGGTTTTGCCGCCTTCTTTATCGTCTCTATCAATACGGGCGCATACATGGCGGAATCGGTCAGAGGCGGTATTAATTCTACGGATCCGGGGCAGACGGAGGGGGCCAAGGCACTGGGAATGACACATGTTCAGACGATGGTGCTTGTTGTGCTGCCCCAGGCTCTCAGAAATATTATGCCTCAAATCGGAAATAATCTAATCATTAATATCAAGGATACGTGTGTGCTGTCCGTGATCGGTGTGGTTGAACTGTTCTACACGTCTAAAGGAGTTGCGGGAGCGTACTATCGGTATTTCGAGGCATTTACCATTACCATGGTGCTGTATTTTGTTTTAACCTTTACATGTTCCCGTATTCTGCTGCTTATTGAAAAACGTATGGACGGGAACGGGAGTTATAAGATGGAGCCGCAGGCGGCCGGGAAAGGAGCAGTATTATGAGCGGGACGGAAGCTATTCTGGAAATGAGGCATATTGGGAAGTACTTCGGAGCAAACGTTGTACTGCGCGACGTTAATTTTTCTGTGAGGGAGGGGGAGGTTACCTGTATCATTGGAGCGTCGGGATCAGGAAAATCCACATTGCTGCGCTACATCAATCTTTTGGAGATGCCGACCTCCGGAGAAATTCTTTACCGCGGCGAGAATATCTTAAAACCGGATATGGAGGAGGCACCTTACAGAGCGAAGGTAGGCATGGTGTTTCAGAGCTTCAACCTTTTTCAGAATATGACGGTCCTTGACAACTGTATGGCCGGACAGATACACGTGGCGAGGCGCAGCAGAGAGACAGCCAGGGAAAAGGCCATGTATTACCTGACAAAGGTAGGAATGGAACCATACATACATGCAAAGCCGGGACAGCTGTCCGGCGGTCAGAAGCAGAGGGTGGCAATTGCCAGAGCCCTCGCCATGAACCCGGAGGTACTGTTGTTCGATGAACCGACATCGGCACTCGATCCCCAGATGGTTGGGGAGGTGCTGACCGTCATGCGAAATCTTGCATCGGAAGGACTGACCATGATTATCGTGACTCATGAGATGGCGTTTGCACGTGATGTTTCGAACCATGTTATCTATATGGCCAATGGTCTGATAGAGGAGGAAGGAACGCCGGAAGAGATATTTGAGACGCCAAAAAGGGAGTCTACGAAGAATTTTTTGAAACGTTTTCGGTGTGAGAAGTATATTGACGGGGACCGGACAGCCGTGATATAAAGGTAATTATAAATTGAAGCTGCGAAATCATGGATAATTTACAGGAATTGTAGTTTTCTCTTATGTACGGCCAGCAAAAACTACGCTATGATAAAAGAGTAATAAATAGAAGATATGTTTTTGGCGGCAAAGGCTGCTGACTGTATCATAAAAACGGGAAGGATTCGGTGAATTTTATGCAAAGGGGTACTAAAGTCTGTGTAATGGCGGCGCTGTCAGCGGTGCTTTTACTGACCGCCTGTACAGGTGTGGAGATGGGAACGCTTGAGTCCGCAGGCAGCAGAGCGGATCAGACTGAAAACGTGGATTTGACAGTGATGATCGATGAGACCACGGTGTTATATTACCGTGATATGGTTGAGGAGTTGAGACTGGAATTTTCGGAATATGGGATCCACTCCATCGAATGGAGTCTGCCGGAGGTGGAAAAGACAGTAAAAACGGCAATGGCACGCAAGGAGTCCATTGAGGTAGTAAAGTGGTTCCCCAATCAAATGGAGAATTTTATATCCAGCAGCGCTGCCATGGACTTGACTCCCTATATGGACGGAGAGTGGAAAAATATATGGGAGGACGGGGCTCTGGATATTGGTACGTATGACGGAAAGGTCTACTGTCTTCCTTCCGTCGTGGTCTATCCTGTGCTGGAAGTGAACGAGGAGATCCTGGAACGAGCGGGAGTCACTGTAAGGGAAGCGTGGACATGGGAAGAGTTCGTGGAAGCGTGCGGGCGGATTAAGAGCCGTACGGACGTGTATCCTTTTGGAATCCGGGATTCTCGTGTCTGTTGGTTTATGCGTAATGCTCTTCTGCAGATATGGGATGACGCGGAAGAGATGAAACGGTTTCAGTCCGGAGAACTTTCCTTTTATGATTCCAGAATCGCGGAGGCCTTTGACCGTGTCACGAGCCTGTTCCGCCAGGATTATGCCTATCCGGGCCAGAGAGCGTTTTCTCAGACGAACGAGCAGATCGATGCAGCCTTCGAGAGGGGCGAGATCGCCATGATGTTTAATGTCAACAACAGTGTAAAGGAAAGTCTGGAGCGTATGGAAGCCGCCGGCAGAGGCAGAATCCGGGTGATTAGCTTTCCGACTATGGCTTCGGCAGACTGCGATTATCTGTTAGGTGGCTGCGAGGGCTTTTTTATACCCTCGAACACAGACCATCCGGATGAAGCCATCCGCCTGTTGAAATTTTTGACAAGCAGCAGGATATTTACGGAACTGAAAAACCAGGGCTTCGCGGTGCCGGTAAACCTTGGGGAGGAGGAGAAAAAGATCACTTCGGATTCTGGTAAGGTCTTTTCCCAGGAACTGATGAATTTATCTTCCAGGCTGTACAATTATATAAATTATGAGCTTCCTGCCGCTTATTATATGGATAAGGAAAATACGCTGAAGGAACTGGAAACGATGCGCCTGGAGGCTGTAAGCGTGAGATAAACGTTATAGATATTTACATATTTTCGTAGTTATGCCAAATACCTCTGCGGAGACGGTGGTGTTATTCTATAACCATCAAAAATAATTATCGGGAGGTAATAAGAAATGTCGATTGCAATTGCGAGAGCCAATGAAATTCAGTACAGGGTTGAGAACGGATACGGTGAGACTGAGGTACTTCCGGGCGTATATCCGCTGGTCCGTGGATTTAAGTGTGTTTTAAAGGCAGGTCATGATGTAAAGCCTGAGGTATATGCGGATAAAACCGCCATATACTGTTTTACCAGAGGGACCGGCTACATAACGGACGGACTTAAGGCATACAACATTGATGAACTGAGTTTCTATATTCCGGATTTTTCGAGAGAGTTCTGTATTCATGCAGTCAGCGATATGGAAATTATGAAGATTGTTGTAGATTTGCTGGAGTCGGACAAGGCGGCATATGAGGATACTCACATGGTACTGCCAGCCTTTAAACGTTTCTCGGAGACGGAGCCGTACGATCAGAGCTGCAAGGGACCAAATACCAGGAGCTGGAGCGTAATCCACAGCGGAAATCTGGCGAGAGTCTTAATGGGAATCGTTTGTGCGGAAGGGGAAGGAACCATCGAGAAAGGCCACCCGTCAGTGGCACAGTATAATTACGCGCTGGAAGGGGCAGATTTTGAGCTCACGGTCGACGGGGAGACGATCAATACGAAGGAGGGAGACTGGAGTTACGTTCCGGCGGGTCTGGATCATTCCCTCGTTTCTGAAAAAGGAAAAAAGGTGTTCTATATCTGGTTCGAACACATGGTTGCAGAGGTAAAGCCCTCTTAAAGGCAGCCGCATAAGCTTTCATGGACGGCCCTGCGGGAGGGGCCGGAACGAAGACAGCCACAGCTGTTGCTGTCCTGTCTTTGTTTCGGCTTCGCTGCAGGGTGTTTTTGAAGAAATCTGTATGATGTAGTATAATGGGGAAAAGGGGGGAGGCCGCTGATGGAACGTTACCGCGATTATCCGCTGTAGCAAAAGCTGGTTGCGGCACTGATCATCTGTATTGTCGTACCGCTGACTGTACTGGGGCTGTTTCTGAATTCTTACGTGGCGGGGAATACGAGAAAAAAGGAGTATCAGATCAACCAGACGCTGGTGAGTGAGGTGGCGGGTGATTTAGATGAGCTTCTGAACAATGTACAGGAGTTGAAGTACGATTGTCTGACGGATTTCAGCCTGCAGGATATCATTACGGGAAAAGGGAATGTGGCTGACTACAGTTCTGTTGGAAACTGGCTCGATTCCATAATTCGCAATGAGAAATGCTATCATTCCATCTGTATCGCAGATGAGAGTGAGGTGATGATCCAGCGGGGGACATATCTCGTCAGTGAGGAGGAGGAACGAATCCGCCAGGCAAAGGCCAGGGTGTCCGGCGGGTTCTGGATTGGCCCAAGACAGGCGAAGCGTGTGGCGGGAGGTGGAATGCAGAAGGAGGATATGGTATTATCGTACTACTGTGGGATTAATAATTATGAGCAGATTGGAAAAGTTGAGGCAGCCATGATCGTCAATGTGGACGAGGCGGAGCTGAGCCGAAGGTACAGCGGCTTTGTGACTCCTCAGTCTCTGCTTACCTGCCTGACAGATGGGAAGGGAACCGTGCTTTCTTCTACTGACAAGGAGATGCTGGGAACCGTGTTTCCTGTATTTAATACGGTTTCGAAGGCGTGGAGACAGCAGGGAAGCGGCTACGTGACGGCCGGATTGGAAGGTCAGAGGGTGGTGGCCTTTTACGTGAAAAGCTCTGTAAATGACTGGTATTTCATAAATCTTGTGCCCCGAAGCGCATTTCTTACGGGCAGCCGGACCAGCATGCTGGTAATCGTCTGCTCTTTTTTGCTGTGTATATTTTTTGGCATCACATTTGCTTTGATTCAGAAGCGATTCGTGATAGGCCCTATCCGGGAACTGGTGGTGAAGATTGACAGGGTGAAGGAGGGCGATTTTACGGAGGAGGACACTGTCTATCCCGGCGACGAGATCGGCGCTTTAAATCAGGAATTTGACGAGATGTCCCGCCGGTTAAAGAGGCTGATCGAGGAGGTCTATACGACAAAAATCAAGGAGCAGGAGGCAGAACTGAATGCGCTGATTGCACAGATTAACCCCCATTTTCTTTACAATACGCTGGATTCGATTCACTGGATGGCCATAAAGAACCGGGATTACTCTGTCGGTGAGCAGTTGGAGGCACTGGCAGCCATCTTTCGTCATGTGCTGAACCGGGGCGAGGATTGTGTGACGATTGCCAGCGAGGTAGAATTTATCCAGAACTATATGGCTATTATGGAGTCGCGCTTCGGCCGGCGCGTGAAAATCCAGATTCAGACGGAACCGGGGCTTGAGAAGGTGATGATTCCGAAGCTCATTATTCAGCCGCTGGTGGAAAATGGGATTCTGCATGGTCTGGAGCCGAAAAAAGAGGGTGGAACGATTCTTATCACCATTGCGGAGAGGGAAAAAAAGCTGGTGATTGCCGTGGAAGATGACGGAGTGGGAGCTGATGAGGCTGAGATTGTGAAAAAGATGAAGGACGGGGATGGCGGAAAGGACACGTTCGCACTGAAAAATATTGATGACAGAATCAGGCTCCGGTATGGAAATTCCTACGGCCTCCGTTTTGAGTCGAAACCGGGGGAGGGAACGAGAGTGCTGGTTGTGATGCCGCTGGAGGAGGAGAACGATGAAGCTGATGATTGTTGATGACGATATACAGATCCGGGAAGGAATACAGTACGGGATCGATTGGGATACGATCGGAATTACGGGGGTGAAAAGCTATGGTGACGGAATTGAGGCACTGGAGGATTATGACGCCTTTTCGCCTTCCATTATCCTGGCTGACATCCGCATGCCTGCTATGGATGGCCTGGAATTCTTAAAGCGTGTAAAAGAGCGGTCGGACACGGTGAAGGTTATCCTGATCAGTGCCTATTCAGATTTTGAATACTGTCAGAGGGCGATTCAGCTGGGGGCCTCCGGTTATGAGCTTAAGCCGTTAAAGGTGGGAAACCTGATTCAGAAGATTCAGGAGATGATCGAGCTGGTGAGAAAAGAGGAGCAGGGAAAGGAGTCTTATGAGCGGTATGCGGCCTCCTACCGGGAAAAGATGGTGGAAGAGCTTTTTGCAGGAAAAATTACGGACAGAAACGTTATCATAGAGCTTTTGCGGATGCATTTTCATCTGGAGGACGCGAGGAACCTTGTCTGCATGATTCTGGCCGGTGATCCGGCTGGGGGAACAAGTGCCACTCCGGCTGTGAGTGCTGAGAACAGGGCGTATTTGAACTCTCTTCTGAGAGAAGATCAGATTCTGTTTGAATACCGGAATCAGTATGTCGTCCTGTCAAAGACGAAGGATTCCACAATGTATACATTGGAAAGACAAAATCATTTAAAAACAGTATGGTATCAGATGAAGCAGTATGGGACAGGCCGCGGATTTTCCATATCGGCGGGGATTTCCGGCATGGTGCCGGCCGAGAAAATTTCCGTGGGCTATGAGACTGCTCTGCAGGCGCTGGGCTGTCGGTTTCTAAACGGTCCGGGAAGCTGTAAGATCCTGGACAGGCAGGGAAAACCGGAGGAAACCGGGCTGCACCTGCCACCGGAATATGAGAGCGGGCTGAAAAAACATGAACTTGAGGAAATTTTGGATGCCATAGACCACTTTGGAGCAGAACTTTCGAAGCAGGAAATTACGGATCAGAGACGGGTAAAAAATCTGATGATAAACGGGATCGTGCGTCTTGCTCAGGAGATGGGCCAGAACACGGACTGCAGCCGGGAATGGGAAGACGTCTGGTGGCTTACAGACTGTCTCTGTCTATGGAAGGAAGAGTGCCGGAGGATTGTGAATTCGTATGAGGAAAGCCGAAATGGCCATTATTCCGCGAATATCAGGAAGGCGCTTGCCTATATCCAGGAGTACTATGCAAAGGATCTGCTGGTAGAAGAAGTTGCTGCCTATATCGGGAAGACGCCTAATTACTTCAGCAGTATTTTCAGGACAGAAGTAGGGGTAACCTTCCGGGAATATTTGAACCATTACCGCATTGAGCGGGCGAAGGAACTGATTGAGGAGTCTGATATGATGATCTATGAGATTGCGGAGCAGGTAGGCTACAGTGATTATACGTATTTTTCTCAGGTATTCAAGAAGATGACAGGCATCTCCCCCACCAGCATGCGCGGGCGGTCGAAATTGTAAATATCGTAGATTTTTTCATTATTGTGTAGGTTTTTCGGATATTTCATCCGGTTCTGTTATTTTATAATGATTCCATCAGTTACAGGAAAACGAAAAAAACAGGAGGAATTGTTATGAGAAGACAGGTGAAACAGATGCTGTCCCTGGCCCTGGCGGGCTGTATGGTATTGGGAATGACGGCGTGCGGCTCAAAGAGCAGCACGGGTACGGCGGCTCCGGAGAGCAAACAGGATGTGACCACAGAAGGCAGTTCTGCCGGAACGGATGCGGAGAAGCCGGACAAAACGGCGGAAGAAGCCAGCCTGGTTATGCTGATCGAAGAGCCAAATGTGAACTACTATCCGGTCTTTCTGGAAAACATCAGAGCAAAATATCCGGAATACAGTATCACGTCTAAGACCTGGGATCAGTCACAGGTGGAGAAGACGGTAAAAACGGCATTTGCCGGCGGAGAAGCCGTAGACATTGTAAAGTGGTTTCCTAACCAGATGGAGACTTTTATTTCCTCAGATATGGCGCTGGATTTGACACCATATATGGATGACGAGTGGAAGAGTATCTTCACGGAAAATGCCCTGGACATCGGAACATACGGCGGTAAGCTGTTTTGTCTGCCGATTACGACAGTGTATCCGGATATTGATGTAAATGTCGATATTTTTGAAGAAGCAGGAGTGGAGGTAAAGGAGCACTGGACCTGGGATGAATTTGTGGCGGCCTGTGAGAAGATCAAGCAGAATACGGATGTGTTCCCGTTTGCAATCTGCGATACCCGTGTAGGCTGGTTCCAGCGCAACGCGTTTTTGCAGATATGGGATACGAAAGAGGAACTGGAGGCGTTTAACCGGGGAGAGATTTCCTTTAAGGACGAACGCGTTGTGACGGCTCTTGACAAGATCAACGACCTGTTCACAAAGGAATACGCCTATCCGGGTAACGGAGCGTTCTCACAGACTAAGGATCAGACAAAGGCGGCATTTTCACAGGGAAAGATCGCGATGCTCTTCAATGTGAATAACGGCGGAAAGACTATCCGCACTGTCATGGAAGAGGCTGGAAGAACGAATATCCGCACCATCAGCTGGCCGACTATGGCGGCAGGAGAGTGTGATTACGTGCTGGGAGGCTGTGACGGCTATTTTATATCTTCCAATACAAAGAATCCGGAGGCGAGCATCAATATCCTGAAGTATTTAACCAGCAAAGAAGCATTTGAACTTCAGGTTGATGATGGGGATGTGGTTCCGGCCAATGTGGAGGGAGGAACCGACGAGGAATTTGCCCGCGACTCGTCCAAGGTTTATCCGAAGGAGATCATGGCGATTTCTGCAGAGATGAACGATTACATCAATTATAATATCGGTGCAAACTATTTTTATGACAAGGAAGGTACCCTTGAGGAACTGGAATCCTTGAGAACTTCGGCGCAGTAAAAACAGTTGGGGGTGCTTGGGGAATGAGGTTCCCGGGGCACCCCCATAAAATTAAGGAAAAGAGGGGATTTCGTGAACAGACCGGCAAAGAAAAAATACAGCAGGCTGGACCGGCACCTGATGGGAATCGGCATCGTGTTTCTGCTTCCGGCAGCAATTCTGATTATATTTACTACTCTCGTTCCTATTGTCTGGAACGGCGTATTATCACTCTGTGAGTGGAACGGCAATGGTCCGATGGAATTTATCGGCCTGAAAAACTATATAAAAGTATTTACGGATAAACCGACCATGAAAACCATAGGCAATTCCATGGTAGTAGCGGCCGGATCCACGGCGGTTTCCATGCTGCTGGGGATTATGCTGGCTCTGATGATCTATAAGATGGGGAAGAGGGAAGGCTCGATTTTTCGCTTTATCTTTTACAGTCCGAGCATGATGCCGATGACGGTCGCAGGTCTCTTATTTGTCTTCGTCCTGTCTCCGGACGACGGACTTTTAAACAATTTATTTGCAGTCGTAGGGCTTAAATCACTTCAGCATGCGTGGCTGTCTGAGCCGGGACTGGTGTTGGCGACCCTGGCAGTCGTATCCGGTTTTAAGGGCAGCGGAACAATAATGATGATGGTTTATACCGGAATTCTGGGTATACCGGAATCACTGTTTGAATCGGCGAAGCTGGATGGGGCCAATTACTGGAAGGAAGTGAAGCTGATCATTCTGCCGCTGATTAAGCCGACGATCTGTATGGTGTTTTCCATGGAAGTCATGTGGTCCTTCAAGACGTACGATATGGTCTGGACCATGACACAGGGAGGACCGGGATCCATGTCAAAGACAGCGCCGATTACGATGATTCAGAACGCGTTTACCTACAATAAATTCGGATACGCTTCCGCAATCGGCCTGGTGTTCACCGTGATTGTGCTGGTATGCATTACATTAGTAAGGAGGGCAATGAAGAGTGAAATCTATGAGTACTGATTCGGCGGCTGTCAAAAGAAAATGGAACGGGGAGGACTGGGTTCGCATTACGATCCGGGCTGTACTGGTGGTGTTTGCTGTAATTTACGTCTACCCCATCATATTTGCCGGAATCACTTCATTTAAGACGCTTCCGGAATTCTATACCAATATCTGGGCAATGCCGCAGAAATTCCTGTACCGCAATTATGTGGATGCGTTCTACACAGGAAAGATCGGAGAATATTTTTTCAACAGTGTATTGATTGCGGTCCTGTCCATTGTCCTGATCCAGTTGTTTTCCACTATGGCGGCTTACGTACTTACGAGGCTGAAAATTCCGCATACGAATCTGATCCTGCTCCTCTTTTTCGCACTCCAGATTCTGCCGACAGAGACGATTATCATTCCTCTCTACGTGGAGATGACTAAGCTTGGCTTTATGAGGCTGCAGTACGTTCCGATTATTCTCGCTTATGTGGGCTGGTCCATTCCGGGTTCCACCATTATCCTGAAAAATTTTTTTGATACCGTGCCGCAGGAACTCTTAGAGGCGGCCAGAATTGATGGATGTGGAGAGATAAGAAGCTTATTTAAAATCACGCTTCCCCTGATGAAGAGTGCAATCTGTACAGTGGCGACCATGAACTTAAATTTTGTCTGGGGTGAACTGATGTGGGCTCAGATTTCCACACTGCTGACCGATAAGGGACTTCCGCTGACAGTAGGTCTTTTAAATTTCAAGGGACAGATATCCACGAACTGGCCGCAGCTGTGCGCAGCCATCATTATCGTTGTTCTGCCGCTGTATACGCTGTTTCTGTTTACACAGAAATATTTTATCGCAGGGCTTACAGCCGGAGGCGTGAAGGGATGAGGAAACCGGGATGAAGAGGAGGCTTCAGTACGATTTGACAAAGGGGCCAGTCGTAAACGGTATTCTGGGATTTGCGGTTCCGCTGATGATTTCAAATCTCATTCAGACGACCTACAACGCCGTGGATATGTATTTTGTCGGCGCGTATGCGGGGACGGCGGGCGTGTCAGCCGTCTCTGTATGCGGACCGGTGATGAACGTGATGATCGTAACGCTGTCCGGTATGTCGGCCGGAGTCACCGTGGTGATTGGCTCGCTGGCAGGAAGGAAAGGCAGTGCGGAGATCGCAGATGCGGCAAATACAGCGTTTACCCTCTACTTTCTCATGGCTGCCGTGGTTACCGCTGCAGGATTCCTGTTTGCACCGCAGGTATTGATGCTTGTACAGACTCCGCGGGAGGCGTATGATCACGCTCTCATTTATTTGCGGGTAATGTTTCTGGGAATTGTGTTCCTGTTCGGCTACAATTTAATTGGAGCGCTTCAACGGGGACTGGGAGATTCCTTATCTTCCCTGCGCTATGTGGTGACGGCCGCTGTTGTGAATATTGCGCTGGATTACCTGCTGGTCGGAAGATTGTCTATGGGAACGGGAGGCGCGGCCGCGGCTACGGTGGCGGCGCAGATGGTATCTTTTTTTATGGGACTGTGGGAGTTTCAGACAGGCGGTCATGTAATCAGGCTTCGTATTCGGAATATGGGATTCAGCCGGCGCCATTTAAAATCTATCCTGTGGTTTGGCATTCCGACCGCGTTTAACGAGGTGATGGTCAATGCAGCGATGCTGACAGTGAGCGGTGTAGCCAATTCTTTTGGACTGGCACAGAGTGCTGCTTACGGAATCGGGAGCAGGATCAACAGCTTTGCAATCTTTTCCGATGGTGCCATGAATCAGACCATGTCCTCTTTCGCCTCCCAGAATATCGGGGCAGGTGAAGAAAAGAGGGCGATGCAGGGACTGAAGGAATGCTTAAAGATATCTGCGGCCATCGCAGCAGTCACGTCTGTTATTGTATTTGCGGCGGCACCGCAGCTTAGCCGGCTGTTTGACCGTGATCCGGAGGTGGTGAACTGGACAGTACGCTTTCTCCATGTGACGGTGTGGTCCTATGTACTGTTTGCCCTGGTCGGTCCTCTGATCGGATTTATCCGCGGGACGGGTAACGTAACAGCCAGCGTCGCCGTTGGTTTTGTGGCACAGTGTGTGTTTCGAATTCCGTTTTCTTTCTTGTTTGGCCATCTCTATGGATTCCCCGGAGTAGGGGCCGCCGTTTTGATTGGACCGCTTTCCTCTGTTGTGATGTACAGCTTCTGGGTATTGTCCGGGAGATGGAGACGCGGAATCGTATCGGTGGAGCGCATGTAGAAGCAGGCAGGAAAGAACGTATACTGATTAATTAGGAGACAGAGTATGATAAAAGCATATCATCTTTTATGTGAATATGAGGAAAATCCTGTTGGTGTTGCAACGGGAAAACCGGCATTCAGCTGGAGAATGGAGGGGGACTGTGATCCGGTCTTTCAGTCGGCCTTTCAGATCGTGGCCGCCATCGACGGGGCATTTGCCAGGATCGTGTGGGATACGGGACAGCGGATGGGCGGGCAGTCGGTCCACATTGTTTATGACGGCAGCGTGCCGCTTGAGCCGGCGGTAAAATACTACTGGAAGGTGCGTCTGTGGGATCAGAACGGGGAGGCGGGACCATTCTCTGATGTTCACTGCTTTGTGACATCACTTATTTCCGGGGGAGAGGCGTGGGCAGGCAGATGGATCACAGCCGAGAGTGAAGCTGATTTATTCACATCCTCCGGCCGCTATATGAAAAAAGAGTTTGAACTGTCAGTGGCTGAGGTTGATGCGGCATATCTCTTTGCAACTGCGCATGGGATTTATGAGGTCTCTGTCAATGGAATCCGGGCGGGGGATGGTTTGCTGACACCGGGCTGGACGGAATATGCGAAACGGCTTCTTTTCCAGATGTACGATGTGAAAGATGCGCTCACGGAAGGGAAAAACACGATCTGTGCTCATGTGGGACCGGGATGGTACAAGGGGGATTTGGCTGGCTGGATTCATCTGCGGGGAGTTTACGGTCATACGACCGGTTTTAATGCAATGCTGATGATCCGGTACAGGGATGGCAGAAAACGGTGGATCGTGACGGACCGGAGCTGGCAGTGGTGTTATTCGCCGGCCGTATACTCTGAGATTTACCATGGAGAGATTTGGGATGCAAGACTTGCGGAGGAGACAGGGCAAAAATGGGCGCCTGTTACAGAGACGGACCAGCCGGTTGATACGCTTGTCCCCATGGACGGGGTATTTGTGAGAAGAAAGGAGACTGTGGCTCCAAAACATCTGTTCCGTACACCGAACGGCGATCTGATTCTTGATTTCGGACAGAATATGGTAGGCTGGGTAGCGGTCCGGGTGTCGGGAGAGGCCGGGGATTATGTGGAACTGAGCCATGCCGAAATTTTGGATCAGGAGGGAAATCTCTATACCGGCAATTTGCGGGAGGCACGGCAGCGTGTTAAATATATTCTGAAAGGGCAGGAGACGGAGGTATTTGAACCTCATTTTACCTGGCAGGGATTTCAGTATGTCCGAATCGACCATTATCCGGGGACTCCGGAACTTAAGGATTTCACGGGAGTTGTGATCTACTCTGATTTAAGGCAGAGCGGCTTCTTCCAGTGTTCCAACCCTCTCATTAACCGGCTGGAAGAAAATATCCGATGGGGAATGAAGGGCAATTTTATCGATATTCCTACGGACTGTCCGCAGAGAGATGAACGGATGGGGTGGACGGGAGATATTCAGGTGTTTGCAAGAACAGCGTCATATCTGATGGAGACAGCCCCCTTTTTCCGAAAATGGCTTCGCGATCTGCAGGCGGCACAGCTGCCGGACGGAGGGATCCCCTATGTGGTTCCGGATATTCTGACATACCAGGACAGGGATGTGAGGGACGCGGAAGCCAACCACTCGGCAAGCGGCTGGGGCGATGCAGCCACGGTGTGTCCTTTCATGGCATACTTATACTCTGGGGACAGAAGGCTTCTTGAAGAATCGTATCCCATGATGAAGCGCTGGGTGGACTATATAAAAAGTCAGGCGGAGGATGGGGTGATCTGGAATTCCGGCTATCAGTACGGCGACTGGCTGGCTCTCGATGCCGAACCGGGCGGCCGGTTTGGAAAAACGCCCAATGAGCTGACAGCGACCGCATATTATGCCCATTCGGCTGAACTGGTGAGAAAAGCGGCTGTCATCCTTGGCGAGGATGAGGATGCCGAAACGTATGGCAGACTCTCTGACAGGATCAAAGAAGCGTTTCGGAACCGGTTTTATAATGAGGCGGGGCATCTGTGGGCCAGAACACAGACGGCCCATGTACTTGCGCTGGCCTTTGATCTGACGGGAGAAGAGTACAGGCAGAGGACGATCGATGATCTGGAGACACTGATCGGTGAGTGGAACGGGCTCAGTACCGGATTTCTGGGTACACCGCATATCTGCCATGTGCTGAGGGATAACGGAAGAGTGGACGCAGCCTACCGTCTTCTGACTAAAACAGAATACCCTTCCTGGCTGTATCCGGTTACAAAAGGGGCAACCACGGTTTGGGAGCACTGGGACAGCATACGTACGGACGGAAGTTTCTGGAGCGACAGCATGAATTCTTTTAATCATTACGCGTATGGTTGTATTGGCGACTGGATTTACAGTACAGTTTTGGGAATCGATACTTCCGAGAACGGTCCGGGATATCGGGAAAGTATCGTGGCCCCGGTGCCGGGAGGCGGGATTACCTGGGCGGAGGGCGGCTGCCATACTCCATATGGGCTTCTGGAGGTAAAATGGAGTGTGGAGGCAGGCAATTTCCTTCTGCACGTGACGGTGCCGGCCAATACTGCCTGCCGTATTACCCTGCCGGGAAGCGGAGAGAGTCATAGTGTGGGATCGGGAAAATACGAATTTCAGTGCCGGATAGAATCATAATTAAAAAGGAAGGAAGCACTTTGACGTGCACCCTTCCTTTTTAATTATGATTTTAACCAATCGGCTCTATAGGAACCGATTCCACCGAGCCAGTTTCCGCCACAGCCGCCGTCTCTACGGGAACCGGCTTTACGATCTCTTTTTCCACCGGTTTCATCTCAGCCGGCACAGGAACAGCCGGTCTGGGCGGTGTTTTCTTCTCCTCCTGGGATTGCTGCGGTTTGGCGAAGAGGCTGCGAACCTTAATCCGTATGAAGGTTTTAATGACCTTTACCGAGAGCAGGATGATGAAAACAGGAAGAATGACAGTCAGTATGATCCTGGCTTTTAAAAGAAATTTCCTGCGCTTCAGTCTTTTTAGTTCAGCCTGGTATTCATCTCTGATTTCCTGTATGATGGATCTCTGTTTTTTAATCTTCATGAATAGTTCCCCCTGATAATCGATAGTTTCTTACTCAAAAACGATCTTCTTATAAACGGTCTTATACGGTTTTTATATTAATCGCTCATAAGCGCCTTCATGGCAAAAGCATAGATTTCCTGGCTCTTGGCCTTCCAGTGGTCACACATGATCTCCGCCTGGTCCTTGTCGGGAACAGCCAGCTGTAAATCGATCAGACAGCTTTTCCCCTCACGCACTTCACAGTGAACGATGTAATCCTGACTGGTGGATTTGTAGAAATCCGCGGTCACGCCCACCTCATTGCGGAGGCGGAACTTGTTCTCTTTCAAATATTCATCGATGTCTTCAATGATGGCGGAGGATATCTTGTTGCCGAAGAATGACAGGGTTTCCTCTCCCTCCCGCGTGATCTCATAGCGGCTTCTGTTGTGGTTGGTCTCCACATGGAGGAGCTTTGCCTCCAGAAGTTCGTTTAATGCCTGGTTCAGTGTGAAATACGTAGTATATTCATGATCCAGGAAAAAATTTGACAGCTGCGCGCTGGTAAGGGGAAAATTGACCTGCTTCAGCATATACAAAATCATTAATTTATAAAGCGTCATGGGTTCTGACAACATAGGACACCCTCCATATAGTAGTTATTACTTTTGTATATGATCTTTCACTGCACGGCTGACGACATCGGCTACACGGGGGTCAAATGCCTCCGGCAGAATATGGTTTTCATCCAGAATGGATTCATCCACCAGCCCTGCGATGGCAGCGGCGGCAGCCAGCTTCATCTCCTCGGTGATGGCGGTGGCCCGTCCTTCCAGAGCCCCCTTAAAGATGCCGGGGAATACAACTACATTATTGACCTGATTAGGAAAATCAGACCTTCCGGTGCCGATAATTTTGGCTCCGGCCTCTTTCGCAAGGTCAGGCATGATCTCCGGAACAGGATTTGCCATGGCGAAGAGAATTGCATCTTTATTCATGGATGCGGCCATCTCCTTCGTCACGATTCCCGGTGCGGATACGCCGACAAAGATATCAGCGCCCTTCATGGCGTCGGCCAGACTGCCGGATGCGCCCTCTAAGTTGGTCACCTCCACCATCTTTTCCTGCATCCAGTTTAAACCGTCCATACCCTTCTTTAAGATTCCGGCGCGGTCACACATGGTGATGTGGGGGAATCCGTAGGTTAAGAGAAGCTTTGTGATGGCGATTCCGGCGGAACCGGCGCCATTGACAACCACGCGGCATTCTTCCTTCTTCTTGCCGGTCACCTTTAAGGCGTTGATGATTCCGGCCAGAACGACGATGGCGGTTCCATGCTGGTCATCGTGGAAGACCGGGATGGGGAGCAGTTCTTTTAAACGCTCTTCAATCTCAAAGCATCTGGGGGCGGAGATATCCTCTAAGTTGATGCCGCCGAAGGCGGGGGCGATGTTGACCACAGTCTTTATGATCTCTTCCGTGTCCTGGGTGTCAAGGCAGATGGGGAAGGCGTTGACGCCGCCGAATTCTTTAAAAAGAACCGCCTTGCCTTCCATGACCGGCATAGCGGCCAGGGGACCGATGTTGCCGAGGCCAAGGACTGCGCTGCCGTCGGAAACGACTGCGATCGTGTTGGATTTGATCGTATATTTATAAGCGGCTTCCGGGTCTTTGGCGATGACCTTGCAGGGTTCCGCAACGCCCGGGGTGTAGGCAAGGGCTAAATCTTCCCTGCTTTTTACCTCGGCTTTTGACGTGGTTTCCAGCTTTCCGTTCCATTCTTCGTGTAATAATAATGCTTTTTCGTTCGTCGTCATTTGTCTCGTCCTTCTTCTACCAGTTTTTACTTTATCATACCAATTTTGGAGGGCTAAATCAAGAATCATTTACAAATATATTACAATATGGCAGCAGCTAAAGGCTGTAAAGCGATATGGCTCAGATAATCAAATATGAAAGCGGGAGAAGAAATACAGGTGTGCGGGCAAAATGTGGAAACAGAGAATTAAGGGTTTTAAATCAATGGAAAGTATGTTAGAATATAGAGTAATTAAACTGAGAGGTTAAAGCTGTCAGATAAAGAAGATTAGATATAGAATATGAGATATAGAGTATAAGATACAGAACATAAAAACGGAACATAAGATACAGAACACAAGATACAGGTGGTACTATGAGAGAACGAATCAACAGGCTGGCGAAAGGCATCATCGATTCGGAGGTTCCCGTGATTAAGGTCACTCCGAAAGAAACCACCGACGTGGTGCGTTCCGGCGGAGCCACGAGGCGGGAACTTGTCGTTACCAGTGAGAATAATCTGCATATAAAAGGACTTGCATATTCTTCCAATTTCCGCGTAAGGCTTTTAAACGGAGCGTTTGGCGGCACCTACAACCATCTGGTCTATGAGGTGAATACCAGTTTTTTGGAAGACGGAGATGTGATTAAGGGAGCTTTTTATCTGGTTACCAATGGTGGAGAGAGAGAAGTCCCTTATTCTTTTCGTGTGGAACTGAGTACGTCAGGGAAAGCATTGAGCGACTTAAAGACGGCGGAGGATTTCGCTGCGACAGCGAAGAACGACTATGAGACAGCGCTTCGCTTATTTGAATATAGAGATTTCTACGAGGCCCCCTTCATGAAGGATCTGCATGTGAGGGCCCTTTACGGTGGTTTAAAAGGAAGACCGGACAGAAAGAAGGAACTGGAGGAATTCTTAACCGGTCTTGGCGTCAAGGAGCCGGTAAAACTGTCCGCAGACGAGAGCGAACGGCGGTTTGATGAGCCGGCAGGAGTAATTGAGGAACGCATAACGGTAACCAGAAGCTGCTGGGGATACGTAAGCCTGGAGGTGACGGCTGACTGCGATTTTATAGAGATTCCGGTGAGAAATATCGGGGACCAGGATTTTACCGATGACATCTGTGAGATCGTCTACCGGATCCATCCGGGACGCATGCACCAGGGCTTGAACCAGGGCCGTATTATCATAACCGGAATTGAAGAGCGTTTTGTGGTTCCCGTGACTGCGATGGTGAATCCGGGCGGGGGTATCTCTGCGGAGGATGCCTACACAAAGGAAGCGGTGGCAGCGTATCTCCATCTGCGTCTGCAGAAAGAGGCGGGGGAATATGAGGAAGCCGTGCTCCTCGTCCCGCCGGACACGGATGAGGGGGACGTTCCTCATAACCGGATGCTTCGGGCGCTGGACGAGATCGAAGAGATGAAAGGACAGCTGGAAGCGATTAAGCTTTTAAGGGCTGAGATATACCTTTCAGACGGCAGGGAAAGCCAGGCGGCCCTGCTGATGGACGAATGCCGGGAGAAGATCCTGGCGGAGCGGCAGGAAAAGCTGGAACTTTACTGTTACTATCAGTATCTGAGACTGATTCTGCAGCCGGATGAGTACCAGAAGGAATCGCTGGTCCGTCTGCTTAGAAAATATCTGGAGGAGAATCCGGATCTCCATAATCTGTTCCTGATTCTCTTAAAACTGGACCGCCGGATGAGTGAGAATCCGGGCGGAGCCTTATCCATGATGAGACGCCAGTTCGAAGCGGGCATGAGAAGCCCGTTTCTCTATCTGCATGCCTGCCGGCTGCTTTCGGAGGAGCCGGATCTGATCCGGAGCATTGGCCCGTTCGAGCTGCAGGTGCTGTCCTTTGGCGCCAGATACGGTGCCGCAGGGAAGGAATTTGCGCTGGCGGCGGCAAGGCTTACGCTGACCTCCAGACATTTTAACCGGCTTCACTACAGGGCGCTGGGACGCCTGTATGAGAAATATCCGGAAAAGGAAATACTGGAAGCAGTCTGCTCCATTCTGATCCGGGGCGAGAGCAGGAGCGCGGAATCATTTAAGTGGTATGAGAAGGGAATCAAAGAGGGAATCAGCCTGACGCGGCTTTACGAGTATTATCTGTATGCGCTTCCAAAGGATTACCGCTATCTGCTTCCCAAGGAAGTGCTCCTCTATTTCTCCTACGGCGGAAATGAACTGGACCGCCACAGCAGGGCGCTGCTCTATAAAAATGTACTGGTTTATTTAAAGGAATCGGATCCGCTGTACGAGGCATATGAGCGCGACATTGAAAAGTTTGCCACAGAGCAGCTGTTTGAATCGAGAATCGGAAGTAATCTGGCGGTTATTTACGAACACATGATTTATAAGGATGTCATTGACCTGCCCATGGCAAAGGTGCTGCCATCCATTCTGCGCTCTTACCGCGTGGAGTGCAAAAACGTTAAGATGAAGTATGTGATTGTCTGTTACGAGGAGTTGCAGGAGGAGGACGCCTTTCTTCTGGATGACGGTGTGGCATACGTGCCTCTGTTTTCCGAACACAGCATTCTTTTGTTCCAGGATGCCTTTGGGAACCGATACAGTACGGTTCCTTACGAGAAGACGCCGGTGATGGACAAGCCGGATCTGGAAGCGCGCTGTTTTGAACTGTATCCCGATCATCCAATGCTCAGACTCCGGGCGTGCGATGAGGTCTTAAAGAGGGGAATTGCGGATGAGAAGGAGGCGGAGATGCTGGAGGATGCCATGGAGGACGGCAGGCTTCAGCCACTGTACCAGAGACTTCTGCTTTCCAGGATTATCGAGTATTACCAGCATATTCCGCTTCAGGCGGCAGATGAAGACAGCTCCGGGGGAGACACGTATCTGGTGCGTCTTGACAAGCGTCTTCTTACGAAGGAAGAGCGCCAGGGAATCTGCGAGACGTTAATCAGCCGTAATTATATCGAAGAAGCCTTTGATATGATACGGGAATTCGGATGCGAAGATATTCAGAGCAAGCGGCTCTTAAAGCTGTGTACCAGGATGATACTTAAGAATCTCTTTGATGAAGATCCGCTGCTTCTTCATCTGTCGTACCGGGTATTTCTGGAAGGCATGAGTGACAGCGTCATTCTGGATTACCTCTGCGAACACTACAACGGTCTGACGAATCAGATGTACCGGGTGCTTTTACAGGGGATTTCCGAGCATGTGGAGACGTATGATCTTGAGGAGCGTCTGGTGGCACAGATGATGTTTTCAGGCTGTACGGAGACCATAGACCGGGTTTTCAGCCTTTATATGAATAAAAAGAAGACGAGCGACAACATCGTCCGGGCTTATTTTACGATTAAGAGTTCGGAATATTTCCTTGAAGATAAGACTCCGGACGACAAGGTTTTTGCTTATCTGGAAGGCGCGGTCAACAGCTCTGCGGATAAGGAGAGGATACCGACGATCTATCTGCTGGCGTTGACCAAATATTATTCAGAGCTTTCCTCGCTGGAGGAGGAGCAGAAGGAACTGCTGCGAAGCACGACTGCGGTTCTCTTAGAGGCGGGGCTGGTGTTCCCGTACTTCAAGACGCTGGCGAAATACGTTCCCATGCCGGAGGATATCATGGATAAGGCTATGATCCAGTACCATTCGGACAGGAACGCGCGGATCGATTTTGAGGTACGGATTCTGCCTGATGAGGAGGAATACCACTGTGAGGATATCGGAAGGACATACCAGGGGATCTTCGTAAAGAAGAAGGTCCTGTTTGAAGGGGAAATCATGGAGTACCGGATCAGTGAACTGGAAGACGGCCAGTGGGTGCTGAAAAAAGAAGGAAGCGTCAGCTGTGACGCTGTATCGGCGGCCGGTGATACGGAAAGCAGATTTGCCTGTTTAAATGAAATGAGCCTGTGCTTAAGCCTTAAAGATGAGGAAGGGCTTAAGAAACGGATGCGGGAGTATTTAACGAAGAATGCTGCCGCGGAAGAATTATTTCCACTGATGTAGATAAGGGGATTGTCGATGGACGGATTGATAATTGGACTTGATTTATGTGATGCCTATACCAGGCTGTGCTGTCACGAACGTGAAAAAACGTGGTGTCTGCCGACGGTTATCTGCCGGAAGAAGGACGATGACGAGTGGTATGTGGGGGAAGAAGCTTACGCATACACCCTGGTGGGGGAGGGCATTATTGTAGACAAGCTTATAAAGATGGTCATGAAGGATGGGACCGCTACGCTGGGAGGCGTGAAATACGAGGGAACCACCCTGCTGGAGATCTATCTGAAGAAAATACTGGCGCTGGCAAAGGAGGAATTTTTTTCCGATGAGGTAAAGGAACTGGTGATCACACTGGAAAAGGTGGAGGTCAAGCTGATGGACGCGCTGATGTACTGTGCTGATTACTTAGAGATTCCCAGAGAACGGGTACATATTATCAGCCATACGGAGGGCTTTGTCTATTACGTTCTGAGTCAGAAAAAGGAAGTATGGAACAACCAGGTGGCGGTCTTTGATTTATCGGAGGACTCGCTTCATTACCATGAGTTAAAGGTTCAGCGGGGGATGAAGCAGATGACCGTGGTGGCAGAGGATGAGGCGCTGGAGGAAAGCTTCAATCTCGATATTTTAAACACCCCGTCCGGAGGAAAGCTGGCGGATAAGATCCTCAGCTCCTGTGCGGAGCGGCTGCTCTCCAAGAAGCTGTTTTCTTCCATTTTTCTGACCGGAAAGGGATTCGAGCGTCAGGACTGGGCGGGGGATTTCATGAAGCTTCTCTGCTCCAGGCGGAAGGTTTATATGGATCAGGAGCTGTTTGCCAGAGGCGCGGCTTTTAAGGGCATGGATTATCTTCATGAGAAGACGTCGTATCCCTTTGTCTGTGTCTGTGAAGGCAGGCTTCATTCGACGATTTCGATGAAGGTACTGCATAAGAACCGGGAGAGCCAGCTGATCGTGGCGGCAGCCGGTGACAACTGGTATGAGTCAAGAAGCAGCGTGGACTTAATCGTGGACAACCAGGATTACGTAGAGTTTTTAGTAACCCCTATGGACCCGAAGCAGAAAAAACTGGTAAAGATTCCCCTGGAGGGATTCCCGAAGCGGCCGGCGAGGACGACGCGCGTGGGGATCAGCGTGGGATTTTTAGATGAGAAGACGATGGCGGTGGTCCTTAAGGACAAGGGCTTTGGGGAGCTGTTCCCGGCCTCCGATGCCGTAGTCAGACAAGAGGTTATGATATGAGCCTGATCCTATGCCGGCAGGAGCCGGTTAAACATCCTTTTTATTTCGAAGGCCTGGGAGTCCACCTTTATTCCTCCCAGGAGCTTTGCTATGTAATCTATCAGAATCCTCTTCTGGTACTGGATCATTTCGTGGATGAGCATTTAATAGAATTTATCCGTGACGAGCTGGAGATGGGATTTATGGCCGCCAAGCTGGAAAAATGGCAGCAGAGCGGAGAAGACGCGGACGAACTCCTGTTTTTAATTCTGACGGAATGTGACTATTACAATGCAGCTGAGATTAAACATTTCCGTCAGAAGATCGAGACCTACCGAAAGATGTCTCCGCACGAATTTGCCAAGGCCAAAGCCGATTATCTTTTTACGAGAAGACAGTACGGCAAGGCGGTTGCGGAATACGAGGGGATTTTAGAGATGCCCAAAGAGTCTTCCGCAGACGACGCATTTTATGCAAAGATCTATAACAACTTAGGGGCCGCCTATGCCCGGTTATTTTCTATGGAGAAAGCGTATCAGGCCTATCAGAAGTCCTTTGATCTGGCAAAAAGCGGCGACGTGCTGAAGCGCATTTACTACTTATCGAAATGGAATCCCAATCTGGTCTTAAAAGACCGTTTCCGGACTCTGATTACGGAAGACGTAAAGACAGGATGGGACGAAGAGATGAAGAACGCGGAAGAAGCAGCAGAGAAGGCCGAGAGTTTAGAAAAACTAGAAGAGTTATTTCTAAAAGATCCAATAAAGCGCATGAAAGGCGCCGCCGACATGGTAAAAAGCTGGAAGGGGGAGTACCGAAACATGATATAGCACTGAGCAGTGCGAAAAAAGCCATAAGCAAATTTACGTTGTGCTTGCACATAAGTAAATTTGCTTATGGCTTTTTTCATAGGGCGAACGCCCGTCAGCGAGATGGAGCGAAGCGGAATCGAGCGGCCACTGCGGGCCAGCGGGCAACACAACAGACCAGCGGGCAACACTACAAACCAGGCTCTAAAAGAAGTTCACATTCCCCCTTGACATTTTCTTCCTCATCAACTAATATATAGATAATCTATATATAAAGATCATCTACATAAAAAACCACAAAAAGAAAGTGAGGTCCCCCCATGCCTATCGACAAAAGCCTGATCTCAGGCAGCACTTCCATGCTTCTTCTAAAGCTGCTGACGGAAAAAGACATGTATGGATACGAGATGATAGAAACCCTCCGGAAGAAATCCAACGATGTATTTGAACTAAAAGCCGGAACCCTCTACCCTCTTTTACATTCCCTGGAACAGAAAGGATATTTAACCTCCTATGAAGAGGAAGCTTCCGGCAAGGTACGCAAATACTACAGCATCACCGGCGAGGGAAAGCGTTACCTAAAAGGAAAAGAAGAGGAATGGAAGCAATACGCCGGAGCGGTATCCGGAGTACTGGCACTGCATTGCATAAATCCCTGCGCTATAGCACCCGCTATCTACGCCAGGAGCACGCCCGCGAAGCTAGACGTAGGGTCCGCTACGCCGTCGCTTCGCGGACGCACACCTGACGCAGATATCAGGCACTATAACCCAGTTATTTATGCAACGCAGTACTAGGAGGTGCAGTCTATGGAACTTTCTGAATATCTTGATACCGTATCGGAGCAGATTCGTTGCAAAAGGGCCAGAACCATGGTCAGGGAGGAACTGGAAAACCATGTGCAGGAACAGGCGGAAGCATATGAGGCCGATGGCATGACGGTTCCTGAGGCGATGAGAGAGGCGGTCCGCCAGATGGGAGATCCTATAGAGACGGGAACTGCCTTAAACCGGATTCACCGGCCGCAATTGGAATGGAAATTCCTCATTCTGGTGCTTCTGTTAAGCGCTTTAGGCCTTGCGCTTCAATACATGACATGTTATACCGGACTTTTCGGAGGTTTTTCCAGCGATCTTGCAGACTATTTCTGGAAACGCCAGTGTTTCTTTACCGTCGCAGGGCTCGGCGTCCTTGCCGCAGTCTATATCGTCGATTACACGATACTCGGCCGATATCCCCTCCTTTTGTGGTTTGGTTACTTTGCTGTTATATTTATCATTGCAAATACCCATACCGTAATCATGGGAAAAGTGAGAATCTATAACTATCTGACACTGTTTTTGCCTCTCTACGCGGGGGTACTCTACAGGTTCCGCTCAAAGGGATACGGAGCGGTAGCTGTCTGTTATCTCCTAAGCTTCATGCCGTTTTTCGTGGGATTGAAGACGATACTGGTACACGGCAGCCTGGAGCTTGCCGGCGGCTGTTTCCTGCTTCTGCTGATTGCCGTGTGCAAAGGAATCTTCCATGTCAGGAAGACCCGGACCATAGCAGCACTGATCGCTCTGCCTCTGATCACGTCCCTCCTCCTTTACTGGAAGGGAGCTGATCTGGGGCTGCTGCATCATTACCAGCTGGCCAGGCTTCAGTACGTGTTCAGTCCGGATATGCTTGATTACAATTCCAATGGAGGGATTATTCCCTATCTTTGGGAGTCCGTCTCCGGTTTTCGAATGTTTGGCTCATCGGCGGCTCCGGTGCCGAAGGCAATGAAATCCTTAAACTGCGACTACGTTGTCTTTTTTGTTTTTGCCAAATACGGTATTGCCGCCGGAACCGCCATGCTGTCCATACTTGCCGTCACAGCGGTGAAGGCGTTTTCCATATCGCGGAGACAGAAGAACCGCCTTGGATTTCTCGTAGGGACGGCGTGTTCCGTGGTCCTGACCATTCAGATGATGGTCTATGTGGCGGCCAATTTCGGCGTACCGCTGGTAGAACCCATGACGATTCCGTTTCTGTCATACGGAGGGCAGAGCACCCTTGTGAATTACATATTGCTCGGACTGATTCTCAGCGTCCACAGAAACAAGGATATTGTCTCTGAAAGACATGGAACCCGGGGAAAATGGAAGATACGGCTGGAACGGATAGAATCGTAAGTGGAAAAAACTGCTGTGATATGATACACTAAAGCCTGTAGAATCTGAACGGTCATACTGAGAGCGAACCGTTCTGACAGGAGGACGCTATGGGTGATAATATATGGCAGAACGTATTTCAGGAGATATTTGAAAAGAATTTGGAACGAATGAAAAAAGAACCGGAAACTGCGGGACTCAATACCCTGTTTGACAGTGAAGGCGCATATGAACAGCTGACGATCGGAGAGGTGCGCTTAAATACCGGCAGGATAGAGATTGGAGATCCGCTCTGCTATATGAATACAAAGTATTCCTGTACGCTGGAGGAGATGGTGGAGCCGGGAAGCTATCCGGTATCCCTGTCTGTAATCGATCATCCGGTCTTTGGATTCCGTTTTCTGGCGGCGAAACTGGACGTAAATGGGAAGACGCCGGTCCGCTATGAACTGGCCATGCCTCAGGGCTGTACGATTGAAGATAAGGATAAACCGGGAGTGTTTGCCATGTTCGGCGTAGACACGGGGCTGGCCTGTATCTGTGACCGTGCCGTGTCTGCCGTCTATGATGATTTCATAAAAGAATGGCGCAGGAAGAATCCGGACAAAAACCTCTATGACGACTACTTTGAGGAGGTTATGAAGGCTTATGCGGAAGCATATCCCCGTTATCAGCGGGAGGACGGCGATTATCTGGACTGGTGCCCGCCGGGAAGCGATGGAAACTTGATTCTCTTTACCAGTGGTTTCGGTGACGGTGCGTACAGCGGCTACTGGGGCTTTGATGAGAATGGGGACAAAGCGTGTCTTGTGGTCCGTTTTATCGACCCGGAGGCCTACGACGTTCCCATGCCGGAGCTTCCGAAGAGCAAAAAGTTCTTCATGAAGGCGGAAGAGATAAAGCCGCTGCTTAAGAGCGGGCAGTTTGGAATCGCTACAGACAAGATTATGGTGGAAGGCTCTAAAGTGGGTTATATGGTGCGCAATGAACCGCAGGAGGAACACCCGGAGGACAGCGGATGGATTTTCTATGAGGGATCGGAAGACCGGGAATACTGTGAGGACAGCGGGAATTTCGGACTCTATGATCTGAACACGGTGGCAAACTATGATCCCGATATCATTCCGCTGCTTGACGCCCCCGCGGGCATGGCATTTTTCCGCGGTGATGACGGAGAATTCTATGTGGATGCGGGTGTTTAAGCTTACACTTGAAAATGTTACGAATCGTAACATTGAGATCCTGGCCGAAGGACATCAGATCATTAACAGACGGCCAGATGACGCGGTTAAATCTGAAAGTAATATAGAAATGACCAGAATCAGGACCAACATTCTCGAAGAAGAAATTTAAAAAATAAAAAGAGCGACAGGGATTTAAGTTTTTTTATACTTGATGCCATAGAGCAAAATTCTATTTACAGGGGTTGACAAATGATTAAAAAACCCCTATGATATCACCATAAAGAAAAAGGTAAGGAAAAAGAGGAGTATGTTCATAACCCTGACAGAGAAAACCATTCACCGGCTGAAAGATGGTTAAGGAAGTGTGTGCAGAAGGTAGCTTTGGAACCGGAGTGCTGAAATACAGTAGCTGTGTTCAGTAGGTGCTCACGCGTGGTTTGCGTTAAAGACCGTGAGAGCTGCGGCACAGTCTGCCGCAGGAAAAAAGGTGGTACCGCGGATGATTCGCCCTTTGCATAGATATATGCAGAGGGTTTTTTTGTGCAGTACGAAGTTGCTCCTGTCGGACAGAATTGAGCCAGACAGGGAATTTTGAAGGGTTTCAGAACTTCATGAAACAGGGCAGACAGCCTTAGAAAAACAGCCTCAAAGAAAAGTCTTAGGAAAAAAATTCAGAGAGAAAACAGATAAGGAGAGTACTATGAAAGAACTGGAAAAAAACTATAACCCTGCCGAAATTGAGGGCAAGCTGTACCAGAAATGGCTGGACAAAAAGTATTTCCATGCGGAGCCTAATCCGGATAAGAAACCATTTACCATTGTGATGCCTCCGCCTAATATTACAGGCCAACTCCATATGGGCCATGCGCTGGACAACACCATGCAGGACATTTTAATCCGCTACAAGCGCATGCAGGGATACGAGGCGCTCTGGCAGCCCGGCACTGACCATGCGGCGATCGCCACTGAAGTTAAGGTCATTGAGAGCCTGAAGAAGCAGGGCATCGATAAGGAAGATTTAGGCCGCGACGGGTTCCTGGAAAAATGCTGGGACTGGAGAAAGGAATACGGCGGACGCATTATCAATCAGCTTCATAAGATGGGCTCTTCCGCAGACTGGGACAGAGAACGTTTTACCATGGATGAGGGATGTTCGGAAGCGGTGCAGGAAGTATTTATCCGTCTGTATGAAAAAGGCTATATCTACAAGGGCTCCAGAATTATTAACTGGTGTCCGGTATGTCAGACTTCCATATCAGACGCGGAGGTGGAGCATGTAGATCAGGACGGATTTTTCTGGCATATCAATTATCCGGTTGTCGGCGAAGAGGGTTCCTTTGTGGAAATCGCTACCACGCGACCGGAAACACTGCTGGGAGATACGGCTGTGGCAGTCAATCCTGAGGACGAGCGTTATACAAACCTGGTAGGGAAGATGCTTGAACTGCCTCTTACAGGACGCACTATCCCGGTGATTGCCGACTCCTATGTAGACAAGGAATTCGGTACCGGCTGTGTGAAGATCACACCGGCCCACGACCCCAACGACTTCGAAGTGGGAAAACGCCACAGCCTTCCGGAACTTACGATTATGAACGATGACGCGACCATCAGCCTGCCCGGCAGTAAATACGATGGAATGGAGCGTTATGAGGCCAGAAAGGCCATTGTGGAAGATTTAAAGGAACTGGGGCTTCTGGTCAAGGTGGTTCCTCATACCCATGCTGTGGGAACTCATGACCGCTGTAAGACCACGGTAGAGCCGCTGGTGAAGCAGCAGTGGTTCGTACGCATGGAGGAGATGGCTAAGCCGGCTATCGAGGCGTTAAAGACTGGAAAACTGAAATTTGTGCCGGAGCGTTTCGACAAGACGTATCTGCACTGGCTGGAGGGAATCCGCGACTGGTGTATCTCCAGACAGCTGTGGTGGGGACACCGGATTCCCGCCTATTACTGCGATGAATGCGGAGAGATCGTCGTAAGCAAAGGCCAGCCGGAGAAGTGCCCGAAGTGTGGATGCACGCATCTCACTCAGGATGAGGATACGCTCGATACGTGGTTTTCCTCCGCTCTGTGGCCGTTCTCCACACTGGGATGGCCCAAAGAGACAGAGGATTTAAAGTATTTTTACCCGACAGACGTGCTGGTGACCGGTTACGATATTATTTTCTTCTGGGTTATCCGTATGGTGTTCTCGGGAATTGAACATACCGGGCAACTGCCGTTTAACACCGTGCTGATGCATGGCCTGGTCAGAGATTCCGAAGGACGCAAGATGAGCAAGTCCTTAGGCAACGGCATCGATCCGCTGGAGGTTATCGACAAGTACGGCGCGGATGCGCTGCGTATGACGCTGATTACCGGCAATGCTCCCGGAAACGATATGCGTTTCTACTGGGAGAGAGTGGAAGCCAGCCGGAACTTTGCCAACAAAGTATGGAATGCCTCCCGCTTTATCATGATGAACATCGAGAAGGCGCCCGACAGCAGGGCAGAACTTTCTGATCTGACCATGGCGGATAAATGGATTCTCTCCAAGGCCAACAGCCTGGCCCGCGATGTGACGGACAACTTAGACAAGTTTGAACTGGGAATCGCTCTTCAGAAGGTTTATGACTTTATCTGGGAGGAATTCTGTGACTGGTATATCGAGATGGTGAAGCCGAGACTCTGGAACGAGGAGGATACGACGAAGGCGGCGGCCATCTGGACTTTAAAGACCGTACTGATTAATTCCCTGAAGCTGCTCCATCCGTATATGCCGTTCCTTACCGAGGAAATCTTCTGCAATCTTCAGGACGAGGAAGAGTCGATTATGGTATCTGCATGGCCGGAGTATAAGGAAGAGTGGAATTTTGCAGGGGAAGAGCATGCGGTAGAAACGATCAAGGAAGCAGTGCGGGGCATCCGGAATGTACGTACATCCATGAATGTTCCGCCCAGCAAGAAGGCAAAGGTATACGTTGTATCGGAGAACAGTGAGATTCTGGATATCTTTGAAAACAGCCGCGTATTCTTCGCAATGCTTGGCTATGCCAGTGAAATCGTACTACAGAAGGATAAGGAAGGAATCGGTGAAGACGCCGTATCTGCGGTTATTCATCAGGCAGTCATCTATATGCCGTTCGCTGAGCTGGTTGATATCGAGAAGGAAAAAGAGCGGTTAAAGAAGGAAGAGGAGCGGCTGACCAAAGAGCTGGCCCGCGTAAAGGGAATGCTGAGCAACGAGAAGTTCGTAAGCAAGGCACCGGCGGCCAAGCTGGAGGAAGAAAAGGCCAAACTGGAAAAGTATACACAGATGATGGATCAGGTGAAGGAGCGCATTGCTCAGTTAGGCGAGTAACCTGTCCCCACAAATAAATTTTTATAAGAAAAGAGTCGAACCCGGCGGAAATCATTCTGCTGGGTTCGACTCTTTTCTTTTTGGAAGGCGGAAAGTACTCCCGGGCTGTATTTGGCAGAAGGAGGTCCGTCTGCCAAATACAGCCTGGAATCCGGACACGAGCCGGCGGAGTTGTGATCAGGAGAAAAACGGCAGGAGCAAATGTATGTTCGAATATAAACTGTCGAAAAAGGAAGAAAATACCGGGAAAAAGGCGATGAAAAACAGGAATCAGGGCCGTAGATTTGACAAAATCTGAAGGTCTCTCTGACTATAATGTTCATACAGGGCAGGAGGTGAGAAATCTTTTCGTGACGGTTGACTTATATATTGATGTGTTTTTTGTTATAAACATGATCCTGGATTATCTTGTGCTTTCCATAACCGGAAAGGTGATGAGATACCGGGCGGGCAGATACAGAAAATTGGCAGGCGCTGCTTTGGGAGCAGCCTGGGCCGCCTTATGCGCGGCATTTCCGTCCATTCCCCCCGCAGTCTCTTTTTTTATGACCTACGCAGTGGTCAGCTGCCTGATGGTGGCGACTGCGTTTGGTGTAAGAAAAAAACGGGAGATGGGCAGGGCAGTAGCCTGCCTCTATCTGGTAACCGTCATGATGGCCGGAGTCATGCAGGTTCTCTACCAGCATACGATGGCCGGTTATTATATAGAACAGATCCTTCGCGGAAACAGCCGGGCGGCCATGCCCTTTTACCGGCTTCTGCTGCTGGCTGCTGGCGCATATTTTGGCGTGAGGGGTGTGTTGGGCTTCGTTCTGGAGGCCAGAAAGAACCGGAATCACTTTTATGAAGTGACGATGCATTACAGAGGGCGGAAAAAGACGGTGACGGCGCTTCTCGATACCGGAAACCGGCTGTATGAGCCCGTGACGCACCGGCCTGTCCACGTGGTGACCTACGAGGCGCTTAAAGAGCTGTGCGAGAGTGTGTCCTCTGTTATTTACATTCCTTTCGGGAGTGTGGGAAAGAAGGAAGGCGTAATGCCCGGGATTTTCCTGGATGAAATGGAAATACGCCAGGGCAGTGACGTGAAAATTATAGAAAAGCCTCTGGTGGCTGTCTGCCGCCGTCCCCTGTGTGCAGACGGGGAATACCAGATGCTTCTGCATGAAGATTAGTTTCCGCGTTCAAAAGTGGTGTGATCCATTTTTGAATGCGGAAGCATCCGGCGGATGTGCAGCGCGCCCCAAGGCATTATGTCATGCATGCATGACAGCGTTCGCACCAATTCGCCGGGAGAATTGATTAAAAAGGAGAGATTACCGATATGATATTAAAAGTTTCCGTACCAAACCGTTTCCAGTTTAAAGCCGTACCAACCTTTAAGACGCTGATGATGCCGAAGCAGGGAGAGATTCATTACATCGGCGGAGCCGACATTCTTCCGGCCCCGCTGGATAACGAGTCCGAAGCGAGAGTGATAGCCATGCTGGGAGGCGAAGATGACCAGAGCGCGAAATCGGAGCTGATCGAACATAATCTCCGCCTTGTCGTCTACATAGCCAAAAAATTTGACAACACCAGCGTCGGCGTGGAAGACTTGATTTCCATTGGAACCATCGGCTTAATCAAGGCGATCAATACCTTTAATCCCGGAAAGAACATCAAACTGGCCACATACGCCTCCCGCTGTATTGAAAACGAAATTCTCATGTATTTACGGCGCAATAACAAGACGAAGATGGAGGTTTCCATCGACGAGCCGTTAAATGTGGACTGGGATGGAAATGAGCTTCTGCTGTCCGATATCCTGGGAACAGACGAGGATGTGATCTATAAGGACTTAGAGACCGAGGTGGAGCGAAATCTTTTAAATTCCGCTATCAGCCGGCTGAGCCCGAGGGAGAGAAAGATCGTGGAGCTTCGTTTCGGCCTGTCGGATGAGGAGGGGGAGGAGATGACCCAGAAAGAGGTGGCCGATTTGCTTGGAATCTCCCAGTCCTATATTTCCCGTCTTGAAAAGAAGATTATGAAGAGACTGAAAAAAGAAATTGTGCGTTTTGAATAATGACGGGAATAAATACTTATCCGTTTTTCTTTTAAAATAATTCCATCTATAGTATAATCAGAAATGTGGCACGTCGGAGAGGCAGCAGGCTTTCCGGGTGCCATTTTTTATGATATATTTCAATAGATTTTCGCAACTTTTCTGCTGCAGAAAACGTCTAACAGACAGAAGAGGAGAGAGGAGGAAAAATATTTGAAGAAGAATATAGAAGCTGAAGCTGAGCAAATACTCCTGACCAATTATGAAAAGTATTATCGTCTCGCCTACAGCTATGTCAATAACGAACAGGATGCGCTGGACATTGTCCAGGAAAGTGCGTATAAGGTGATGAAAGATATCAGTAAGGTGAGGGAACCGGATTATCTGTCCACCTGGATCTACCGTGTGGTGATGAATACGGCCGTTGATTTTCTGAGAAAGAGACAGAAGGAGAGCATCGGCTTAGAGGGTGTGGAGATTCCCCATGAGGATGTCTATCACGAGGATGATCCCATGGAACTGCTGAAATCACTGGAGGAAAAGGACCGCACCATTGTCGTGTTAAAGGTAATCGAGGAACTGAAGCTGGAAGAAATCGCTGTGGTGCTGGACTTAAATATTAATACGGTTAAGGCAAGGCTGTACCGGGCGCTGAAAAAACTGAGAATTGAACTGGAGCCAAAGATGTCATAGAAAGGGGTCTTTATAGATGGAAAATGACGGCAGAAGCAAATTAGAACAGTTAAAGGAAGCATATCATACCATCCTGGTGCCGGCTTCGGCCAGGGAAAGCATGATGGCAGGAATCGAAAAGGCAAAGAAAGAAAAGAGGAGGAGAAACGTGATACAGTTTACGAAAAAGACAGGACTGACAGCCGCGGCCGCGCTGTTTGCCATTACAGTAATGGCAAATGTAAGCCCTGCGACTGCAAACGCTATGGAAAATATTCCGGTGATCGGAACCATCGCCAAAGTGGTGACCTTCCGTACCTTTGAAGATACAAAAAATAATTATGAGGCAAAGATTGACATCCCGCAGGTATCGATCGGAGATCAGTCCAGTGCAGAGGTCAATAAGTCGATCGAGGAGTATGCAAACCAGCTGATTGGCGAATACGAGAAGGAGGTAACCGGGGATCTTGCAGGTGATGGCCACTACTCTGTGACGTCCACGTATCAGGTCGTGACAGACAATGAAAAATATCTGTCCCTGCGTATCAACACGACTGTGATTATGGCCAGCGGAGCAGAATATGTGAAGATTTTCACGATAGATAAGGCGACCGGACAGGTAGTAACCCTGAAGGATTTATTTCGGAATAAAGCGGATTATGTTAAGGCTCTCAGCGATAATATAAAGGAGCAGATGAGGGAACAGATGGCGGCGGACGATTCGAACAAGTATTTCTTTGAATCCGGAGAGGATGCTGCAGATGATTTCGATCAGATCACAGGAGACGAGAGCTTTTACTTTAATGAGAACGGAGAACTGGTGATTGTGTTTGATGAATACACTGTGGCGCCGGGATATATGGGAGTTGTGGAATTTACGATTCCGAAATCCGTGACAGGCGACAGTTTCTGATTTACCCCGCGGCGTGCAAAGGAGAGACGGAAGCAGCAAAACAGGGTGGAGACTGAAGAGGTTATAAAACAGGATATAGAACGAAACAACAGGCAGCTGGAGGAAAATCCGGCTGCCTGTTGCGTACCATCCTTTGCAGTGATATAATTTTCCGGCCGGGAAGCTGAAACTTTTTGCCGTCTGTGTTTGTCAATAGAGCAGATGGAAACAAATGCAGCACAGCATGCCTGTGAAAGGAGACAGAGGACGAACTATGGAACACGATCATTACGACATTGTGGTAAATTATATTATTGCAAATCAGAAAAAGTTTTACAGGCTGGCCTATACCTATGTCAGAAACGAAAACGACGCGCTGGATATCGTTCAGAATGCCATCTGCAGCGCGCTGGAGCATTACGGGTCAATCCGGGAGATCTCTTATATAAAAACCTGGTTCTACAGAGTGCTGGTTCATGAGAGCCTAAATTATATCAGAAAAAAGAACCGGGAAATCGCAAGCGGGGAACCGCTGGGCGAGGAGGCCGCCTATGTGGAACCGGGTTACGAAGAGACGGAGGGCTTCTTTGAAGAACTGGACCGTTTACCGGCAGATACCCAGAATGTAATCAGGCTGAGATTTTATGAGGAGATGTCACTGCAGGAAATTGCGGAAGTGATGGAACTGAGTGTAAACACTGTAAAGTCGAAATTGTACAGAGGGCTTAAATCATTAAAGGAGGAGCTGGTGATATGAGCAGATTGAAGGACAGCAAGAACGTATACGACAATATTCCAATCCCGGACCGGCTGGAGGAGACCGTGGCCTCGGCCATTGAGCAGGCCGCTGCGCGGAGGAAAGAAGACCATGGAGTCCCGGATCAGCCGGTGACAGAGAAACGGAACCGGAAAAAATGGAGAAGGCGGGGTAAAATGGTATCCGGCTGCGGACTGGCCGCGGCAGCCGCGCTGACGGTGGTGGCAGCCGTCGGAGTCAACACCAGTCCGACGTTTGCTGAAGAAATGCAGGGGATACCGGTGATTGGAGCTATCGTAAGGCTTTTTACCGCAGAATCATGGCAGTCCGACACCGGAGATGCCGGAATCTCGGTGGATGTTCCGGGGATTGAGATGATTCGCGGTGACACGAAAAATCTGGCGGACGAGGTTAATGAGGAGATCAAGGCGAAGTGCGACGCCTACGCGGCCGCGGCCGTAGAACGGGCGAAGGAGTACAAAAAGGCATTTCTGGATACAGGCGGAACGGAAGCGGAGTGGAAAGAGCATGATATCCGGATTCGCGTATGGTATGAACTGAAAAGCCAGGATGATTCCCATCTGTCTTTTGCGGTAAGCGGATCCGAAAACTGGGTTTCCGCCTACAGTGAAACGTATTACTACAATATCAGTCTTACAGACGGAGCGTATCTTACCCTGGAAGACCTTTTAGGGCCGGATTACATCGAAAAGGCGAATGAGAGTATACGTGCCGCCATCAAAGAGCGGGAGGCTGATTCCGGTGAGGAGTTCTTTTCAAAGGATGAGGGCGGATTTGTAACGGTGACGGCGGATACTCCGTTTTATATCAATGAGAAAGGCAATCCGGTTGTCGTCTTTGAAAAGTATGAGATCGCGCCTGGGTTTATGGGAAGGCCGGAGTTTGAGATCGAAAGGGAGGTGGATAAACAGACGGAAGATAAGCAGGCGGAAGACGAGAAAGCCTCATCAGAAACCGCGGAAAAAGCTAATATGCTGGAAGAACCGGCAGAGTCTGGAGGTCTGGATATTTTTTCGGTGGATAAGAGCGGTCTCTCTGAAGATACGCTTGATATACAAGGTCTATCGTGATAGACTTTAAATAAAGGACTACTACGATAGACCAACGTCAGGCAATGCTGTAGATTTCAGGGAGGCATATGAATGGAAGAAAAGAAAAAAACAGAGGAAAAGAAGCAGACAGAAGAAAAGAAACTGTATGAGAGCGAATACCGTTTCATGAACGTAATCTGGGATAACGAGCCTGTGAATTCCACAGAGCTTGTAAGAATCTGCGGGAAAGAGCTGGGCTGGAAAAAGTCAACCTGCTATACGGTCCTGAAAAAACTGGCGGGCCGGGGCTTTGTAAAGAATGAACAGGCTGTCGTATGCTCGCTGATTCCCAGGGAAGAAGTCTTAAAGTACGAGAGCGAGACGGTAGTGGACAGAAACTTTGACGGCTCCCTGCCCGCCTTTGTGACTGCCTTTTTAAAGGACAGAAAGCTGACAGAGAAGGAAGCGGAGGAGCTTAGACAGATGATAGAAAAGGCGGTGAAGTAATGGCTGGGAATCAGGTGATGATCACTCTTTTGAACATGAGCATGACTGCGGGTTTAACCGCCCTTTTTGTGATGGCTCTGCGCCTGCTGTATAAGAGGCTTCCCAAGCGGTTTTCCTGTGTACTGTGGATGGTGGTGATCTTCCGGTTCCTGTGCCCGTTTTCCCTCCAGTCGGCGTACAGCCTGCTGCCGTTTTATTCGAATCCCCTGGAGCAGCGGATCGTTTATGAAGCGACGCCTTCTATCGATTCGGGAGTCTTTTTTATAGACCGCCCCGTCAACCAGGTTCTGGAACAGACCATGGCGGCATCGAATCACGTTACGTCGGTCAACCCGATACAGATCCTTCTGTTTGTGATGCTGGTGGTCTGGGAGGCAGGAATGCTGGCTTTTTTCCTCTGCCATTTCGCAGGCTATATCCGGCTGAAATGGAGGCTGGGAACGGCGGTGAAGATTCAGGAGGCCGATCCTGGTCAAGGAGCCGGAACATGCAGGAGACCGGAACACGCAATCTATGAGTCGGACCGGATTCCCGGCGCTTTTGTCATGGGAATCTTCCGTCCCGTGATCTATCTGCCGGCCAATTTAACGGAGGTTGAACGGGAGTGTATCCTAAGACATGAACGGATCCATATCCGGCGTCGGGACTATATTGTCAAGCTTTTGGGTCTTCTGATGGTCATGGTACACTGGTTTAACCCCATCGCCCACGTAAGCTTCCGGCTGTTTTGCAGGGACATGGCGATGTCCTGTGATGAGGCGGTGGTAGGCCAGCTGGGAGAGGGCGGAAAGAAGCAGTACTCACTGGCGCTTCTGTCAGCAGCGGAAAAAGGAAACGGGGCGCGTCTGCCTCTGGCGTTTGGGGAGAGCCATACGAAATCAAGAATAAAGAATGTGTTGAACTATAAGAAAGCAGGCTTCTGGATCACGCTCTGCGGCGTGACTGTAACGGCTGCAGCGGTATTGTGCCTGTTGACTGTCCGGGAAAAACCTGCGGCTTCGGAGGCGGTCTCCATCATTGGGGGAGGAGACGGTCCTACTAGTATCTTTATTGCGGGAAAGGATGACGGCGAGACTCCGGAGATGCCTGTGGAACTGCCGGACACTTCCTGGCTGGCCGGACAGGTTTTGAGAAAAGGGTTCGAGAGTACGATTACCATCGATTACGCCTCCAAGGATCAGATTATATTTCACGGAAGCTGCGGCCTGTTCAGTTTTCAGCTTGAAGACGGAAAATGGGTGCCGAATTTATTCATCGAACCGGATGATGCGGGAACCGTTGATTTAGAGGCGGTGACCAGTGCGCTCGATGCGGGGAAAAAGGAACCGGAATCAGAGGACAGCGTCCATGCAGAGGATTCTTTCATCGGCCGGAATCCGACCGCCGGGAGTTCTTTCATCGACTACGATGTGACGAAGCTTGCCGATGGAAGCATTGCCGTGCTCGGAGGAATGGGGACGTCCCCAGGCAGCGGAGAACTGACGGGAAAGCTGGTGGATGTATTTTACGGATGGTACCATCCGGATGATATGGTGATGCATCAGGTTTACTTATTTGCTGGAGACGGCACAATGGTGGAGAATAACAGCGGAGAGATCGAAGAGAGACGGTATTTGTTTACAACTGACGGCGCCGATTACTTTCTGAGAACTCCGCAGACGGCTCTGGAATTTGAACTGCAGGACGGAAAAGAACCGGAAAGCCTTCATTTTCCATATGACCGGCTGGAACTGGTGAGAGATGAGGGAGGATATACCCGGGTTCTGGATCCTATGGTGATCATGGGACAGCCGGAAAACCAGAAGATGGTTCTGGCAGAAGGCAGGATCTATTATTACGGAGCCGGGAAGGCGGATCTTATGAGCTTTAAATCTCAATCGCTGATTGGAATCCGTACTGACGGCAGTGACCGCCGGGTGGCAGAAATCGACTACTCTGTGTGCAGGGGATTGTCCTATGACAACGGCTATCTCTATTATGAAGGCTGGAAAAATGCCATGGAGTTTCCGCGTCCGATCTACCGCATGAATCCTGATTTCAGTGAGATAACGAAACTCGGAGATTTTAACGGAAATTTAATAAGCGTGGTGGATGGAACCTTTTATATGCTGAGCGCTGAAAAACCGGCCATCGTACTGACACGGGAAGGCCGTTTTGGTGAGGTTATGTATTACGATAAGTGCGGTTATGATGCAAAGAACTATGAGTGCGTGGCGGCGTCCGCGGCAGACGGGAAGCTCACGATGAAGTTCGAGAATCTGTCGGGAAACCGGGAGTATGTGAATTACGAGATTCCGCTGGCTCCCAAAGATACGTGGGAGAAGACTGCTGTCAAAAAGAAATAGCAGAAAGAAGCAGATAATCCGGGCTCCAGGAGAATCTGCTTCTTTTCTTTTGGTGCTGATGTAGTTTTCTCTATCTTTTACGAAAGGCAATTACGAAAGGTATCCCTTCATACTTTTAAGCGCATTTTTTTCGAGCCGGCTGACTTGGGCCTGGCTGATGTGAATCTCCTCCGCCACCTCGGTCTGGGTTTTGCCCTCGAAGAAGCGCATGTCGATAATGTGACGTTCCCGCTCAGGAAGGCGCTTCATGGCCTCATTTAAGGAGATGTCCTCCACCCAGTTCTCTTCCAGATTCTTCTTGTCACTGATCTGATCCATGACAAAGAGTGGATCGCCGCCGTCAGAATATACCGGTTCGTAGAGGCTGACGGGATTCTGAATGGCATCTAAGGCGTAAGTAATGTCCTCCTTACTGACGCCGATTTCATCAGCAATTTCCATGATGGTAGGTTCTTTTAAATTCTTCTTCATGAGATTTTCTTTTGCATAGATGGCTTTATAGGCGGTGTCACGCAGAGAGCGGCTGACACGGATCGAATTGTTGTCCCGAAGATAGCGGCGCACCTCGCCGAGAATCATGGGAACGGCGTATGTGGAAAAGCGTACGTTCTGTGTTATGTCAAAATTGTCAATGGCTTTGATCAGGCCTATGCAGCCAATCTGGAATAAGTCGTCCACATTTTCGTTACTGCCTGAAAAACGCTGTATGACGCTGAGAACCAGTCTTAAGTTACCCTTAATATATTCCTCTCTGGCTTCCATATCACCATCCAGGATCCTCTTAAATAAGGCTTCTTTTTCTTCGTTGTTTAAAAGGGGCAGCTTTGAAGTGTTAACGCCGCAGATCTCTACTTTGTATACAGGCATGTCTTTCCCTCCGCATCATTCTTTTTAGTCATAAAGGAATGATGTACTTATTCGGAGGCTTTTATACGATGCCAGATTTAAATTTTATTTCCATTTTCTGGCGGCGGTCCGTAAAGTGCCTGTTTATCGCAACGTCTCGTGCTTCAGGTGCGCGAATGAGCAGATAAACGGTTTCGGCCCGCCGCATGATCTGCGGATTTTATTTGTTTTTTTCGTAAAGAATGAGAAGGCCTTTTAATAAAAGCGCCTCATCGTAATTGATTTTATGACGGCAGAGCGGGAGGACGGAAGGGGCCAGACCGCCTGTGGCTACGAGGCTTGCGGCCTGTCCCAGCTCTTCTTCCATGCGGTCGATGATGCCGTCAATCATGGCGGCATTGCCATAGAGAATTCCGTTTTTCATACAGTCGATGGTGTTCTTGCCGATGACCCGGGCCGGCTTATTTAATCCGATGTATGGAAGCTGGGCAGCCCGGCTGCTTAGGGAATCCAGAGAGACGCGCAGCCCCGGGAAGATGATGCCGCCCGTATAATTTCCGGACTTATCGATGACGGACATGGTGGTAGCGGTTCCCATGTCGATGACTATGATGGGAGCCGGGTAATCCTTAAGGGCTGCCACAGCGTCCACGATCAAGTCGCTTCCCACGGTCTTCGGATTGTCCATGATGATATTAAGTCCCGTTTTCATGCCGGAGCCAACCAGCATGGGCGTCTTTCCGGTGATTTTCTTAACCGCGGAGAGAACCACATCTGTGAGCGGCGGGACGACGGAAGAGACGACGGCTCCTTCAATCGAGGAAATCGGCAGATTATGAATTGCCATGATGTCTTTGATATTAACTGCGTATTCCAGGTCCGTCTTCCCCTGGTTCGTGGTGACACGTTCCACAAACCAGGTACGGCTGTTATCGATACCGCCGATTACAATATTGCTGTTTCCCATGTCTATTGCTAAAATCATAAAGGTAACTCCTTTCCAAAATTTAGAGGTTATGGTATACTATGAGCACTTAGTGAGGTTTTTCACGAACTAACTAAGGTTTTTCACGAGTTTACCACATTTCAGGCAAAATAACAATGTAAGCAGGAATAAAAAGAAGCGAGGCAGGAGGCACTTATGCTGAAAGGAAAACATGTTGTACTGGGAATTACGGGAAGTATCGCGGCGTACAAGACGGCCGGACTGGCCAGTATGCTGGTGAAAAAGGGCTGTCATGTCCAGGTGCTGATGACAGAGAATGCGACTAATTTTATCAATCCGATCACATTTGAGACGCTGACGGGAAACAAATGCCTTGTAGATACCTTTGACCGGAATTTTGAATTCAGCGTGGAGCATGTGGCGCTGGCGAAGCAGGCGGATGTGGTGATGATTGCTCCGGCTTCCGCCAATATCATTGCAAAGCTGGCACACGGACTGGCCGATGATATGCTGACCACGACCGTTCTGGCCTGCCGCTGTAAGAAAATCATTGCGCCGGCCATGAATACGAACATGTATGAAAACCCGGTTGTTCAGGATAATATAAAGATTTGTGAAAAGTATGGGATGGAAGTGATCAAACCGGCGGTGGGCTACTTAGCCTGCGGCGATACCGGGGCGGGAAAGATGCCGGAGCCGGCCGAGCTGTTTGATTATATAGAGAAGGAGATCGGGGCGCAGAAGGATCTGGAAGGCAGAAAGATTCTTGTCACAGCAGGGCCTACAAGGGAGGCGATCGATCCCGTCCGTTATATTACCAACCATTCTACCGGCAAGATGGGCTATGCTGTTGCAAAGGCTGCGGCACTGCGCGGAGCCGATGTGACGCTTATAACCGGGAAGACTGACACGCCCAAACCTCGTTTTGTAAAGCTGATCGAGATCGAAAGTGCCAGAGACATGTTTGAGGCGGTGACGAAAGCGGCGGCGGAACAGGATATTATCATCAAGGCGGCTGCAGTAGCAGACTACCGGCCGAAATCCGCAGGCACGGAAAAGACGAAGAAGACGGATGGCGATATGGCGATCGAGCTGGAGCGGACCGACGACATTTTAAAATGGCTGGGGGCGCACCGGAAGGAAGGCCAGTTCCTCTGCGGATTTTCCATGGAAACCCAGAATATGCTGGAGAATTCCAGGGTTAAGCTGGATAAGAAGAATATTGATATGATTGTGGCGAATAATCTGAAGGTGGAAGGCGCCGGTTTCGGCACAGATACGAATGTTGTAACCATCATTACGAGAGAGCGGGATCTGGAGCTGGAGAAGATGACGAAGGAAGAAGTCGCTGACCGGCTGCTGGATGAAATTCAGGCCATAACAGCAGAAAAATAAGAGTAAAGGAAAAAGGGGAAATCAACATGAATACAGAGAAAAAAGAAATTATTGTTCCGGGGCAGCTGACAGGACCGGCTTTGCTTACCGGATATCTGATAAAAGAGGTGAGCGTGGCACCGGACAGAAAGCGGCCGGCAGTGATCGTCTGCGCCGGAGGCGGATACTGGCAGAGATCGGACCGGGAGAGTGAGCCCCTGGCGCTTCAGTTTATGGCTATGGGCTGTCATGCCTTTATTCTCGATTACAGCGTTGCTCCCAACCATTTTCCAACTTCAGTGAGAGAACTCGGGGAAGCGGTTGCATATATCAGGGAACACGCGGCAGAGTGGAAGGTGGATCCTGAAAAAATCATTGCGTGCGGTTCTTCTGCCGCCGGTCACCTGGTCTGCAGCCTCGGCGTATTCTGGAACCGGGAGCTGGTCTATGATGCGATTGGCAGAACACCTGAGCAGATCCGCCCGGATGGTATGATCCTGTGCTATCCGGTCATTACAGGCGGCGAGTACGCACATGAAAATTCCTTTAAACGGCTCCTGGGGGACGATGTGACCCAGGAACAGAGAGATGCTGTTTCCCTGGAGAATTTCGTGACGGAAGAGACGCCGGGGGCATTTATCTGGCATACGTATACGGACGAAACCGTTCCGGTGGAGAACAGCCTTCTTCTCGCTGCCGCCATGAAGCGGAAGAATGTCAACTTTGAACTTCATATCTATCCAGTCGGCGGGCACGGGCTTTCACTGGCCGATGAGGAGACGGCCGGTAACGGCTTCCAGGTGGTGGAACAGTGTCAGAGCTGGATTCCTCTCGTGAAAATGTGGCTGAAACATCTGTAACAGACATTTGGAAGCATCACCACATGAATCTTGACTTTGTAATGGAATAATAATACAATAAATAAGATTGACACGAATAATTGGAGGAAACATTTTGTCGAATATAACTGAAGAAATAAAGAAGAGAAGAACCTTTGCCATTATATCCCATCCGGATGCCGGTAAGACGACACTTACGGAGAAGTTTCTGCTTTACGGAGGCGCGATCAACCTGGCGGGCTCTGTTAAGGGGAGAAAGGCGGCAAAGCATGCGGTCTCAGACTGGATGGAGATCGAGAAGGAGAGGGGTATTTCCGTTACCTCCTCGGTAATGCAGTTTAATTACGACGGTTACTGCATCAATATCCTGGATACCCCGGGGCATCAGGATTTCTCGGAGGACACATACCGAACCCTTATGGCGGCGGATTCCGCGGTCATGGTTATAGATGGATCCAAGGGTGTCGAGGCGCAGACGATCAAGTTGTTCAAGGTCTGTGTTATGCGCCACATTCCCATTTTTACTTTTATTAATAAGATGGACAGGGAAGCCAGGGATCCCTTTGAACTGATGGATGAGATCGAGACGGTGCTGGGAATCCGTACGTGTCCGGTCAACTGGCCGATTGGCTGCGGCCATGAGTTCAAGGGTGTTTACGACAGAAATAAAAAGACGATCACGACCTTCCAGGCTGCTATGAACGGGCAGAAGGCAGTCGATGCCACTGAGGTGCTGTTGGGTGATCCGCAGGTAGACTGGCTGATCGGAGAGGATTACCACCACCAGCTGATGGAAGATATCGAACTGTTAGATGGGGCCAGTGACGAGCTGGATATGGATCGTGTTGGAAAAGGCGATTTATCTCCGGTATTTTTCGGATCAGCACTTACGAATTTCGGCGTTGAGACGTTTTTACAGCATTTCCTTCAGATGACGACAACGCCGCTGCCGAGACTGGCGGATAAAGGCGTGATCGATCCGTTTGAGGAAGAGTTTTCGGCCTTCGTATTCAAGATCCAGGCGAACATGAATAAGGCTCACCGCGACAGAATCGCATTTATGCGGATCGTATCCGGAAAGTTTTCCGCCGGTATGGAGGTAAACCACGTGCAGGGCGGCAGGAAACTCCGGCTGTCCCAGCCGCAGCAGATGATGGCGCAGGACAGAAAGATCGTGGAGGAGGCATATGCGGGAGACATTATCGGCGTTTTCGATCCGGGGATCTTTTCCATCGGGGACACGCTGTGTCTGTCCAATGAAAAGTTTGAATTTGAAGGAATCCCCACATTTGCGCCGGAGCATTTTGCCAGAGTGCGCCAGATGGATACCATGAAGCGGAAACAGTTTATAAAGGGCGTAAATCAGATCGCCCAGGAAGGCGCCATCCAGATTTTTCAGGAGTTTAATACCGGTATGGAAGAGATCATCGTCGGAGTGGTCGGAGAACTGCAGTTCGAGGTTCTCACATACCGTCTGGAGAATGAGTACAACGTGGAGGTCAAGCTGGAGAAGCTTCCGTATGAATATATCCGCTGGGTAGAGAATAAGGATGAGATTGATGTGGCGAAGATTCAGGGAACCTCCGATATGAAGCGCATCAAGGATCTGAAGGATAATCCGCTTCTGCTGTTTGTAAACAGCTGGAGCGTGGGCATGGTCCTGGAACGGAATCCGGGCCTTAAACTCAGTGAGTTCGGTAAAAACTAATAAACAGATCAACAAGGAGGCAGCAGATATGAGTAAGATTGATGTAGTCAGGGCAGCGATGGTAGAAGCCATGAAGGCGAAAGACAAGCAGAGGAAAGATGCATTATCCATGCTTCTTTCTGCACTGAAGAATTTCGAAATCGATAAAAAGGATCACACGCCGATTACCGAGGACGAGGCAAACGCAGTAGTAAAGAAAGAGATCAGGCAGTCTCAGGAGACGTATGACACCGCGCCTGCGGACCGGGATGACATCCGCGAGGAGGCAGCTTACCGTCTGTCGGTCTACAAGGAATTTGCGCCTGAGGATATGAGCGAAGAGCAGATCCGCGAGATCGTCACAGCTGTGCTGGCTGAGCTGGAGATCGAAAAGCCGGCGCCTTCAGACAAAGGGAAAATCATGAAAGTCCTGATGCCGAAGGTAAAAGGCAAGGCGGACGGCAAGGCTGTCAATGAGATTCTGGCTTCCATGATGAAATAAAAGCGGCGTAAGCGCTGCAGGAAAGGATAAGACATGTACAGAAAAGAGATTGAGGAGTTTGTCGAGGCACACAGACAGGAGATGCTTGAAGACATCTGTACTCTGTGCCGGATTAACAGTGAGAAAATGCCGTATAAGGAAGGCATGCCATACGGCGAGGGCGCGTTTACGGCGCTGGCTGAGGCTCTTTCCATGGCTGAAAACTACGGATTCTCCATCACGAATTACGATAATTACGTAGGAACCGTGGATTTGAATGAGAAAGAGAGCCAGCTGGATATTCTGGCCCATCTGGATGTAGTACCGGCCGGGGAAGGCTGGAAGGAGACGGAACCGTTTGAACCGGTGGTAAAAGGAGATAAGCTCTTTGGACGCGGTACCGCGGATGATAAGGGACCGGCAGTTGCCGCTCTCTACGCCATGAGAGCCGTAAAAGAGCTGGGAATTCCTCTTAAAAAGAATGCACGCCTGATCCTGGGAACCGACGAGGAGTGCGGAAGCTCTGATATCGCTCACTACTATGCAATTGAAAAGGAAGCCCCGATGACATTTTCACCGGACGGGTCCTATCCGGTGGTGAATACGGAAAAAGGCGGATTAAACGGTCATTTCACCGCTTCCTTTGCCCCGTCTGACGCGCTGCCGAAGCTGGTTTCCGTGGAAGCCGGTATTAAGGTCAATGTAGTGCCTGGAAAAGCCCGCGCCACCGTGCAGGGAATTGACGTGGAGGTCATGGAGAAGGCTGCTGAGGAAGTGAGCGGAGAAACCGGTATCCGTTTTGAATTCGATGTGGAAGAGGATGCGGCGACGATTACAGCCATCGGTGCAGGCGCTCACGCGTCGAAACCGGAAGAGGGCAACAATGCGCTGACAGGTCTTCTTGTCCTGATTCAGAGACTGCCGTTTGCGCCCTGCGAACAGATCAGTGCCATCGGCCGCCTTCTGGAGCTGATTCCTCACGGCGACACCTCCGGCAAGGCCCTGGGAATCGCCATGAGCGACGAACTCTCCGGAGATTTAACGCTGGCCTTCAGCCTGCTGACCATCTCCGACCGTGAACTGGACGGCACCTTTGACAGCCGCTGCCCGGTCTGCGCCACGAAAGAGAATGTTCTGGAGGTGGCTAAGGCAAAGATGGCGGAGAAAGGCTTTACGCTCTTAAATGACTCCATGAAGCCGCCTCATCACGTGGATGGAGATTCTGAATTTATCCGCACGCTTCTTCGCACTTATGAGGAGTATACGGGCCGTACGGGCGAGTGCATAGCCATCGGCGGAGGGACCTACGTCCATGAACTGAAGAACGGAGTGGCCTTTGGAGCTGCCATGCCGGAGACAGATAACCGTATGCACGGAGCGGATGAGTTCGCAGTCATCGAGGAACTCATCGTCAGTGCCAAGATGTTTGCACAGGTAATTGTTGATCTCTGTTCCTGACCAGTAACTTAAAATCCGTGAGTCTGACGAATTTATGCTTGACAAATGGTATGATATGGCGTAAAATACGTCTCATAAGTTAAAATCCTAGTCGAACTATAGGAATAGGCGAAGGGAGTAACCGCTATGAACCAGTTAAAAGCCATGCAGATGAATATGTACATGATGAACGGCATGATGATGTGCCGTATGTCAATGTGCGTAAAAAATCGAAAATGATATTTCATTTGTATGGATTGTGATTGGAGTTTATGGCAAACAGGGAGATTGAATCTTGAATCGCTGTGGTCGCAAGTCTGTGCAGGGCTTGCGGCCTTTTTTCGTAGCAGGAATAAAAAAGAAAGGAAACAAAAGACATGCAGTCATCAGAACCAATTATTCAGCTGGTGGGGCTGGGCAAGGAGTTTAGGACGGCAGGCGGACCGATCAAGGCGCTGGACGACATCAACTTAACGATCTGCCAGGGGGAAATATTTGGAATTATCGGCCTTTCCGGCGCAGGAAAGAGTACTCTGGTACGGTGCATCAATTATCTGGAGGTGCCGACTTCCGGCGAGGTTCTGTTTGAGAACAGGAGCCTGGCCTCCATGTCCGGACGGGATCAGAGAAAGGCGAGACAGTCCATGGGCATGATCTTCCAGCAGTTTAACTTACTGGCACAGAGAAATGTCATTCAGAATGTCTGCTTCCCCCTGGAGATCGCAGGCGCATCGAAGAAAGAGGCGAAAGAACGGGCCATGGAGCTTTTGGGGCTCGTAGGGCTTGCAGACCGTAAGGATGCGTATCCGTCCCAGCTTTCGGGGGGACAGAAGCAGAGAGTGGCGATCGCCAGGGCGCTGGCCACCAACCCGAAGATCCTTCTGTGTGATGAGGCCACCAGTGCTCTGGACCCCAACACCACAAAATCGATTCTGGCACTGTTGAAAGAAATCAACAAATCAATGGGAGTCACTGTGGTAGTGATCACCCACGAGATGTCTGTAATCGAAGCGATCTGCGACCGTGTGGCGATCATAGACCAGAGCCATATCGCGGAGGTGGGGAGTGTGACGGAGATCTTTTCCGAACCGAAGTCGAAGATCGGACGGCAGCTGATCTTAGGCGACGCGGCCGGACAGGCGGCAAAATTCGGAAAGTCCAGGAGGGTGAGAATCTCCTTCGACGGACGTTCCTCTTTCGAGCCGGTGTTATCCAATATGATCCTGGCCTGCAAAGTGCCGGTGAATATAATCCATGCAGAGACGCGCGACATAAGTGGAACCGCCATGGGGCAGATGGTGATCCAGCTCCCCGAGGAGGAGGTCGACGCAAACCGGGTAGTCAATTACTTAAAAACAGCTAAAGTACCATTTGAGGAGGTGACGGATTATGACATTTGATGCCGCTACATTTGATATGCTGAAGGCCGGGATCTGGGAGACGCTGTTTATGACCTTCACGTCGTCCTTCTTTGCCTATTTAATCGGTATTCCGCTGGGAATTATCCTGATTGTGACGGATAAGGATGGAATCCGGCCGGTTCCGTGGCTTCAGAAAATTCTCGGTCTGGCCATCAACCTGCTTCGTTCCGTACCGTTTATTATCCTGCTGATCATGGTGATTCCGATTACCAAAAAAATTGTGGGAACAACGCTGGGAGCCAAAGCAGTGATTCCGCCGCTGGTAATTGCAGCCGCGCCTTATGTGGCGAGAGTCGTGGAGTCGTCCTTTAAGGAAGTGGATGCGGGAGTGATCGAAGCTGCCAAGTCCATGGGGGCTTCCACCATGCAGATTGTATGGAAGGTACTCCTTCCGGAAGCGAAGCCTTCCCTGCTTGTAGGCGCCGCACTGTCAGTGACCACCATCCTGTCTTATTCGGCCATGTCCGGCTTCGTAGGAGGCGGCGGCCTGGGAGATATCGCGATCAAATACGGCTATTACCGCTATCAGACAGAGATGATGTTCGTGACGGTGGCAATTCTCGTTATTATTGTACAGATTATACAGGAGGCGGGCATGAAGCTGTCCCGGGTCAGCGATAAGCGAATCCGGTAGAAGGCGTAGTCTGGCTGTAAGATTCAGAAAGTAATGGCCGTAAGGCGTTACCATAGACACGATCACCCGCACGTTCTGCGCGCGAGTCACCGTATCACCAAAAAGCGCAGGAAACTGCACAACAAAAAGGAGGAAACAATTATGAAGAAATCACTTTACGTACTGGCTACCGCGTTTTTTGCAGCGGGAGCACTGACCGCCTGCGGCGGAAACAACAAGGAAACGACTGCCGGGGCGACAACAGCGGCTGTCACAGAATCCAAAGAGACGGAGAGCGCTGCACCGGCCGATGAGACAACGGCAGAAGCCGGAGAATTAAAGAAGCTGGTAGTTGGAGCTTCACCGGCGCCCCATGCAGAGATTTTAAAGGCGGCAAAGGACATTTTAAAAGAGAAGGGATACGATCTGGTAATCAAGGAGTATACCGATTACGTACAGCCGAATCTGGCGCTGGAGTCCGGTGACCTGGATGCCAACTATTTTCAGCATTTCCCATATTTAGAGCAGTTCAACCAGGAAAACGGCACAGATCTTGTATCCGCAGGTGCGATCCACTATGAGCCATTTGGAATCTATGCCGGAAAGACCGCTTCCCTGGCAGACTTGGCCGACGGAGCACAGGTTGCGGTACCGAACGACGTATCCAACGAGGCGAGAGCGCTTCTGCTGCTGGCCGACAACGGTCTGATCGAGTTAAAGGAAGGCGTTGGCCTGGAAGCGACAAAGAACGATATCGTAAAGAACGATAAGAACTTAAAGATCATGGAGATCGAGGCTGCACAGCTTCCGCGTTCTCTGGGTGATGTGGACATCGCCGTAATCAACGGCAACTACGCCATTGAGGCAGGTTTAAAGGTATCGGATGCGCTGGCAACCGAAGACTCCCAGTCGATCGCAGCAACCACCTACGGAAATGTTGTAGCGGTTCGCAAAGGCGAGGAGAAATCCGACGCAACTCTGGCTCTGATCGATGCGCTGACAAGCGAGACAGTGAAACAGTATATTGAAGATACGTATCAGGGTGCCGTAGTTCCGTTATTCTAAACGAAACAGGAAAATTCTGCTGTATATCATACCGTTTCGGATAAAAATGAATATGGTACAAAAAAGGGAGCAGATCAGGATAAAACAATCTGTTTCCTTTTTTGTGTACAGATTCGGGAACTCGATTTTATTTGGGACGAATTGGCAAGAAAAACTTAATTTTACAGATAGTGATTCGTATTGTATAATAGGTAAATATATACATAGTTACATACAGGAGGAATGGGAGGCAGGATATGGAAGACGACAGGCAGTACGAATACGATGGTCCTGATTCCGAGCGGGAACCAGTGCATGAGGAACCGGCGGCCATGGGAGAAAAGCCGGCAGCCGCTGGCGGAGCAGCCGCGGGCCGCTGCGAAGAAACAGGCGGTGGAATCGGACAGGGATTCGATGAAATGGAGCGGTATCCGGATCAATACAGCAGACAGCCTGAGGAATGGACGCAGGCCGGATATCAGCAGGAAGAAAACTATCAGGCCGGATATCGGCAGGAAGAGAATTATCAGAATGAATACGGACAGAACGGATACCAGCAGCAAACCGGATATTACCGGGTCGAATACCGGCAGGCGGTAAATTCAGGATATAAGCAGCCGCAGAGACAGAGCAGCATGGCATTGGCCTCTCTTATCATGGGGATTATCGGGATCGTTACCTCCTGCTGCTGTTACGGCGGGCTGATTTTTGGCAGTCTGGGAATTTTATTTGCGCTGTTGTCGAAGGCAGGGGACACGATGGAGGGATACGCCAGGGCGGGGCTCATCACCTCGGTGATCGGGCTGTTTCTGGCGGCCATGGCTTTGATATTTGTGTTTGGAATCATGAGTTCATCCCTTCTGTCAGGAGGTGTATATTAATGAAGACAACATCGTCGGATCTTAAAAAACGCGCGAAGCTGACGCTCTCGGGCAACTATGGGACGGCTGTGGGAGCCATGCTGATTGTGGACGTCTTTCTGATCGTTATTTGCATGGTTTTTATCGGTGTATCGATGGCCGGTACCTTTTCGATAATTGGCGGAGCCGGCTACATTCGAAGCAGTATGACGCGCTCACTGGTCATGATGCTGGTGATCTATTTTATCGCCATCCTTCTGATTTATCTTGTGATGGCCGGAATCCGGAGAATGTTCTATCATATGAGTACAGGCCGGCCGTTTGCACTGGGGGACATGCTGTTTGCGTTTACCCACAGACCCCAGCGGTTTTTAGGCTTATATTTTATTAATATGGCATTCGGCATGGCTGCGGGGATTCCATACTTTGTGGTGAGTTTCTCCGCGCGTATTACAGGATATATTCCCATCCTGATGGCGCTTCAGTTTCTGATGTATCTGCTGCAGCTCATCGGAATTGTCGTGTATTCGCTGTACTTCAAGATGGCGGGCTACCTCCTGGTGGAGGACCCTGAGCGAACGGTGATCAGCTGTCTGCGGGAGAGCGCGGCTCTGATGAAGGGGAACAAGGGACGCCTGTTTTATCTCGATCTCAGTTTTATCGGAATGTATTTACTGGGGGCAGGATCCTTTGGAATTGGATTTTTGTGGATTTTACCGTATATGGAAACGACCATGATTCACTTCTATCTCGATATCAATGCCGGACGGAGGCAGGAAGAGGCCTGTTATGATCAGGAACCGTTTTATGACGGTAGCAGCGGCTTCTACGAGAACGTGACAGAGTAACAAATTGTATCACACACAGGAAATGCGCATAGAATACACTAAGGAATATAGAAGGTGCAGGCTATGCGCATTTCAGATCTCAAACAAAAAGAAGTGATTAATATCTGTGACTGTAAACGCCTCGGTTATGTGGGTGATGTGGATTTTGATATGGATACGGGCTGTCTCCTGGCGATTATCGTTCCCGGGCCGGGCTGCTTCTGCGGATTTCTGGTCAGAGAAAAGGAGTACATCATTCCTTACAGTGACATCTGTCAGGTAGGGCGTGACATCATCCTGGTGAAAGTAGATCTGGAAAAAACTGAGGAAAAATGCAAGATATAGTATAAGTTGTGCTTGCGAATCTATGGATTGTGGGGTATGATATACATAATTAAAAAGTAAGGGATCCGGAGCCGGGAAAACTGTGTATTCTGTTTTGCGGCTCCCGTATTCTGTACAAAAAAACAGTGGATTCCTCCGCTTTGCAGTGAAGGAGCGGGGAATCGCCAACAGGAGGATAGCGACGTGAAATGTCCATTTTGTAATGAAGCAGACACAAAGGTCATTGATTCAAGACCGGCAGATGACAATAGCTCCATCAGACGCCGCAGGCAGTGCGAGAAGTGCGGAAAGAGATTTACAACGTATGAAAAACTGGAGACTCTGCCGCTGATGGTAATTAAGAAGGACGATTCCAGGGAAGTCTACGAACGCTCCAAACTGGAAAAGGGAATCCTTCATTCCTGCCACAAACGTCCCGTTTCTTCCCAGCAGATTGATTCCATGGTGGATGAGATCGAGACGCAGATTTTTAATATGGAAGAAAAGGAAGTCTCCAGCGCTACGATCGGAGAGCTTGTGATGAAAAAGCTGCAGGAGGTCGATGAGGTGGCCTATGTCCGTTTTGCCTCCGTATATCGTGAGTTCAAGGATGTGAACACGTTTATGGAAGAGATCGGAAAATTATTGAAAAAGTAGGACGAGGTATGTTTAACAGATTTTATCCGGATGAAGACGTGGCCTCTGCGTATGATATTCCGTATGATGCTCTTTATAAAGAAGGAGTCAGAGGCGTAATTTTTGATGTAGACAACACCCTGGTGCCCCATGACGCGCCGGCGGATGAGAGGGCAAAGAACTTATTCTCTCATCTGCGGGCACTGGGCATGGACACCTGCCTGCTTTCCAATAACAAAGAGCCGCGGGTGGCAGCTTTTGCAGAAGCTGTCGGCGGCTCTAACTATATCTATAAGGGCGGGAAGCCGGGCGTGAAGAATTATAAGAAGGCCATGGAGCTGATGGGGACAGGCTTACAAAGCACGATCTTTGTGGGAGACCAGCTGTTTACCGACGTATATGGAGCCAAACGGACGGGAATTAAGAGCTTTCTGGTGAAGCCGATCAATCCCAGAGAAGAGATTCAGATTGTATTAAAGCGGTATCCGGAAGCCCTCATCTTATTTTTTTATCGCAGGGACAAAAAGAGGAGACAGTATGATAAGCGGAAAAAGTAAAGTTTGCGGAGTCATGGCGTATCCGGTGGAGCACTCCATGTCGCCGCTTATGCATAATTATTATTCGGAACAGACGGGAACAGATCTTGCCTATATCCCTCTCAAGGTAGAGCCGGGCTGCGTGGAAGCGGCGGTGAAGGGGGCTTATGCTCTCAATTTTACCGGTTTAAACGTTACGGTTCCTCATAAGCAGGAGGTCATGAAATATCTTGCGGAGATCGATGAGGATGCAAAGGCCATCGGCGCCGTCAATACGCTGGTACGGACAGAGGGCGGTTACAGGGGATATAATACGGATGCGGCAGGACTGAAACGGGCCATGACGGAGGCGGGAATCGAAATCCGTGACCGCTCCTGCATTCTGTTCGGTGCGGGGGGAGCGGCCAGGGCGGCAGCCTGTGTGCTGGCGAAAGAGGGCGCGGCTGTGATTTACGCTCTGAACCGGAGCGTGGAGAAGGCGGAAGCACTTTCGGAGATCATCAATGAGCGATACGGCCGCCGGGTGATGATTCCCATGGCGCTGGCGGATTACGGAAGGCTGGAAGGCAGCTCTTATCTGGCGGTTCAGACAACCAGTGTGGGGATGCATCCCAATGTGGACCATGCTCCGGTGGAGGACGAAGAATTTTATAGAAAGATCGACACGGCAGTGGATATTGTGTACACGCCGATGGAGACAAAATTCATGAAATACGTCAGAGCGGCCGGAGGCAAGGCCGTCGGGGGGCTGGACATGCTGATCTACCAGGGCGTGATTGCATATGAGCTGTGGAGTCCGGAGACCGTGTTTACCAGAGACATCATCGACGGCGCACGAGTCCTGATGCGGGAAGAACTGGAGGCAGCGCGATGAGGAATGTGATTTTGATCGGCTTCATGGGGGCCGGGAAGACGACTGTAGGAGAGCGGTACGGGAAGAAACACGGACTCCCCATGGTGGATACAGACTGGCTGATCGAGGAGCGGGCCGGCATGACGATCTCGGAGATATTTGCCAGAAAGGGCGAGGAAGAGTTTCGGAAGACAGAGACGGCGGTCCTTCAGGCGCTGCTTTCCGATACGCAGGAAAAGGTCATTTCCGTGGGAGGCGGGCTTCCTCTGCGGGAAGAGAACCGGAAGCTGTTAAAACAGCTTGGAACAGTGGTTTATCTGGAGGTGAATCCGGAGACCGTGTTAAAACGGCTGAAGGGGGATACGACAAGGCCGCTGCTGCAGGGCGGAGACGTGACACAGCGTGTGAAAGAGTTCCTTGCGGTCCGCGGTCCCATATACCGGGAGGCGGCAGAAATGATCGTGGATGTGAATGACAGAACCGTCGATGAGATTGTGGCGGAGCTGGAAGAAAGGATGGGATTTGAATGAAGTTACTTCTGTTAAACGGACCGAATCTGAATTTTCTGGGAATCAGGGAAAAAGGGGTATACGGCACGGAGGATTACGGATATCTGGTACGTATGATGAAGGAGAAGGCGGAAAGAGAAGGCCATGAGCTGGATATTTACCAGAGCAACTATGAGGGCGGCTTAATCGATAAGATTCAGGAGGCTTACTACAACGGGACAGAAGGGATCATCATCAATCCGGGGGCGTTTACGCATTACAGCTACGCTCTGAGAGACGCCCTTTCATCGGTGGAGATTCCCAAGGTTGAGGTGCATATCTCCAATGTGCATAAAAGAGAAGAATTCAGGCATACATCCGTTACGGCACCTGTCTGCGACGGCCAGGTGGTGGGACTGGGACTGAAGGGATACGCCCTGGCCATGGACTATCTGACCGGCCGTGAATAGACCGGCCGACAGGTGCGGCCGGCGTCATGTATACAGAATTTGAAAAAAAGAGTTGAAAAAGGGATTATTATAGTATAGAATAAAAAGGATTAAGAGAATTTCAAGGAGGAATATCATTTATGATATCAGCGGGTGATTTTAGAAACGGTATCACATTAGAGATTGACGGTAATGTTTATCAGATTATGGAGTTCCAGCATGTAAAACCTGGTAAGGGTGCTGCATTTGTAAGAACTAAAATTAAAGACGTTGTAAACGGCGGTGTAGTGGAGCGTACGTTCCGTCCTACAGAGAAGTTCCCGGCAGCGAGAATCGACAGAGTGGACATGCAGTATTTATATGCGGATGGAGATCTTCATAACTTCATGGATACAAACACTTATGAGCAGATCGCACTGAGCCCGGAAGTAATCGGTGACGCGTTAAAGTTCGTGAAGGAAAACGATATCTTAAAGGTTTGTTCTTATAACGGAAAGGTATTCTCTGTTGAGCCTCCGTTATTCGTAGAACTGGAGATCACAGATACAGAGCCGGGCTTTAAGGGCGATACGGCACAGGGCGCTACGAAACCTGCTACCGTTGAGACCGGAGCTGTCGTTTACGTTCCTCTGTTTGTGGATCAGGGCGATAAGATTAAGATTGATACGCGTACTGGAGAGTATTTATCCAGAGTATAAGAACATGATGCGCTGCCCGCCCGGTAAGCCGGTTTCCCGGATGACCGGAGCGGGATTTGAGGGATTATGGTCCCGACGGCGTGAATGCAGGGAAAAGACGGTAAAAGAGACTGATAAATGCTGGCCTGGAGGCCAGGATTTGCCGCTCTCTTTTACCGTCTTTTTGTGTAACTGGAAAGTGTTCCTGTTACACAGAGTGAAACCATTGACAAAGTGGGCAATCGCGCGGTAAGCTGATAAGAAAGAGAGATGGGGAAAGGGAGGACTATATGTTTCGGATTTTGCTGGTGGATGACGAGGCTCAGGAACGGGATGGAATCCGGTTCCTGATCGAAAAATATAAGCTGCCGCTTACGGTGGTGGAGGCGCAGAACGGGCAGAAGGCGCTGGAGTATTTGAAAGAGCATCCGGTGGATATTCTGTTTACGGATGTGAAGATGCCTTATAAGGATGGTCTGGAACTGGCGAAGGAGACGTTTCAGTTTAATCCGGGTATCCGGATTGTTATTTTCAGCGCCTACGGGGAGTTCGAGTACGCGAAGCGGGCCATGGAGGCCAATGCCGTCGATTATCTGTTAAAGCCGATCGAGCTGGACGAGTTTCTAAAGGTCATGCACAAGGTGATTGGCGGACTGGAGCGGCAGAGGGAGGAGTCTAAGCAGGAACGGGAGCAGAAGGACGCTTCCATGAAACGGGTGTTTTACAAGGCGTTTACAGGCGGAAGCGTGTCGGCAGCCGACCAGGAGATGCTTACGGAGTACTTTCAGAAGCTGGGGAAAGAGAGGAAAGTACTGGTAAGCCTGGAGAGCGGGCGGAACATTTTTGAGCAGCAGGAGGATGTCTTTTTGAAACTGCTCCATACGTATATCCGAATTCCCTGTGAGTATGTGAATCTCTATCCCGATTCATCGGTGGTGCTTCTGGCTGACGAAAACCGGATTGTGGGCGGAGAACTGCAGAAACAGCTGGAAAAGCTGGTCCGGGACGGAAAAACGCTTCTTGGGACAGAGATTTCCATCGTGGTCAGCCGGGAATTTGAGACAGTGGAAGAGATGAACCGGCAGATGGATGAGATCAGCCAGATTCGGAAGAATTTTTATGGAACGGGCGGAGAGATTACGTTTCTGTCAGAGATTGTATTGAATTCGGAGTATTATGCCGCGGAGGTGGAGCGGATCAAGGAACTGATGATCGGCGCCATCGGGGACAGAAATGATGATCTTGTGATCTTATATGGAGACCGGCTGGTGGAGACGATGGTGGGCGGCCATGTGGTCAGCCGGATCTATGTACATCACGTCTTTTACGATATTTTGTCAGCATTTTACAGCCAGTACGGGATTAATGACAAGCCCAGGCTCTTTGAGAGGGTGGAACGGCTGCTTTCCTATAAAGACGGGGAGGAGCTGGAGGTCAATTTCCGTGCGGTCTTAAACGAAGTGCTGGCTAAACGGACGGATGCTGCCGGAGACAGTCCGAGAATCGTGGAACGGATTAAGAATATTGTCAGGGATGAATACCGGAATGACATCGGACTTGAGGATATCGCCGAGCGGGTGAATCTGGCCCCTGCTTACTTAAGCTACCTGTTTAAGAAGGAGACCGGGGCGAACCTGGTCAAATATATTACGGATTACCGCATGGAACAGGCCAGGAAGCTGCTGGAGGAGGGGGAACTGAAGATCGTTCTGGTGGCAAAGGCCTGCGGATATGAGAATCAGCCGTACTTTAACCGGCTGTTCAAAAACTATTACGGCATGACGCCCCGGCAGTACCGGGAGAAGAATGGAAAGCAGCAGGGATGAGGATGAAACGATTGCTGAACTGGTATTATGGAAGCGCTTCGATCCGGAAGAAACTGGTGATCAGCTATCTGCTGCTGATTACGGTCCCGATTCTGGTATTGGGAGTATACTCGTTTTCGGTGTCGAAACGCAATATGGAGAGGCAGACGGAGGAAACCATACGGAATAACGTGCGGCTGATGGCCTCTGATCTGGAAACCTCGCTGAAAAGAGAAAATGATAATATCAAATACTTATCTTATAACGCGAAATTCCGCCAGGTGCTGAAAAACAGCCGGGGAAACCAGGTGGAGGTGGCGCAGGTGCTCAACGAGGTGGTTGAGCCGATCTTCTGGTATTTTATCACCAGTGATAATAACATGAAGGGAATCGAGATCTATACGCCCTATGTGAGCCAGGAGGTGGGAAGCTTCTTAAAACCGGTGGGTGACAGCAGCGAAGAATCGTGGTATCAGTACCATCAGAAGAATTTCGGGACGCTGTGGACGTTTGAGAACGGCAGTATGTTTGCCACCAGGACGGTTCTGGATGCGCAGACGGCGTCAGAGCCCATCGGCGTGCTGAAGCTGACTGTCCATCCGGCGTCGGTTCTGGAGCCGATCTCCAATAATACATTTTTAAATAACGGAATTCTCCTTACCGATACGGAGGGAAAGACGATTTATTCCAGACAGACGGGAGCGGAACCGGCAGATCAGGCTGTTCTGGCCGGAGCGGAAGCAGGCAATCTGGCAGACGGCGACCAGGGAGAGTACATCGTGATGTCTGAGGCGATCAGTACCAGCGGATGGCGTCTTTATTACTATGTGACGAAAAGCGAAATCACGGGACAGCTGTATGAAATTCTGAAATCCACGCTGCTGATTGTGGGGCTGTGTCTGGCTGTCAGCCTGTTTCTGATCGGTATTCTCTCCAGGGTTTTAAGCAGGAGGATACTGGAACTGAAGGAGAGCGCGGAAAAGGTGGCGGAAGGGAATTTCAATCTGGAGCTTAACCATAACGATACCGATGAAATTGGAATCGTGTCAAAGAGCCTGCAGACCATGTGTGACCGTCTGAATGAGATGATTAACCGGGTCTACAAGGCAGAGCTGGAGAAGAAGGCCATGGAGTTAAAGGCGCTTCAGGCCATGATTAATCCGCATTTTCTGTACAACTGTCTCTCCAGCATCAAATGGAAGGCCATCCGCACCGGAAATGACGAGATCAGCGATCTCACAGGGCTTTTGGCAAAGTTCTACCGGACCAGTCTGAACGGAGGGAAACAGATTACCACTGTGGGAAGCGAACTGGAAAATGTAAAATCGTATGTGGAACTTCAGCGCATGACCCATGAGAACAGCTTTGATGTGGAGTATGAACTGGATGAGACGCTGTTTGAAACTTCCATGCCGAATTTCCTTTTGCAGCCGATCGTGGAAAATGCGATTGAGCACGGCATGAATTATCAGGAGGAGATTGAAGGAAGAGGGCGGCTGATCGTCCGGCTGGAGGAAGAGGACGGCCATCTGATCTTCAGCATTCTAAACAATGGACCCAGGGTGGAGCTGGACCGGCTGGAGGAGATCTTAAATACACCGGGCAGAGGCTATGGAATTTATAATATTGAAGAGCGGATCCGGATTTACTACGGTGCGGGCTGCGGTGTCTACGCCTCTGTCACGGCAGACGGTTATACCTGTTTTACGGTGCGGATTGGAAAAGAACTGAAGGAGCTGTCTGTATAGATGAGAAGTTCTAAAAATAGTACAAGGTTTCTAAAAAATTTGTTAAAAGATCTTCCTCCGGAAGATGATAAGATATAGGCATCAAAGCAATCACAACAAGGAGGAAGGTATCATGAAAAAGAAAGTATTAAGTGTTCTCTTATGTACAGCAATGACTGCTTCGGCTTTGGCAGGCTGCGGAGGCTCCGGGACGTCCGGGACGGAAGCGCCCAGGACAACGGGGGGAGAAGCCGTGACGGAGGCAGCCGGCAATACCGGTGACAAGGCGGGAACGGACAAGGCGAAGATTCGCATGACCTACTGGAACAGTGAGGATACGATGAAGGCGATGCTGGATTATCTGGCGGAGACACTTCCGGATGTGGAGATCGAATACCAGTTTATCGACAACTCCAATTACGATACCATCGTAGACACCCAGCTGTCGGCAGGAGAGGGGCCGGATATCATCTGTGAATCTCCGGGATCTTCCTTAAAGCATGCGAGACTGGGATATTTAGAGCCGTTAAACGATCTGGGCGCCAAGTATTCCAGCGCGGGGACCAGCGTCTATTCCTATGACGGCAGCATCTACGCTCTGCCGGGGATCAGCTGGTTTGAGGGAATCTATTACAACAAGGCCCTGTTTGAGGAGAATGGAATCGCTTTGCCGACGACATTCGATGAGTATATCAGTGTCTGCAGGGAATTTAAGGAGAAAGGAATCACGCCTCTGGCGGCAGGGCTGAAATCATGGGAGCCGATGTTAAAAAACTCCATGGCGTTCGTGACTGCTGAATACTTATCCACAGACGCGGGAAAGAATTTCGGTTCCGATTACCGCGAGGGCAAGGCTAAAATGGAAGGAACCTGGGATCCATACGTGGAAAAATGGTCAGAGATGATCACGGAGGGCGTTTATACCACAGATATGACGGGAATTGACCACGATCAGGCCTTAGAGCAGTTTGCAACAGGCGGCGCAGCCATGTTCTGCTCCGGACCGTGGGATTTAGACACCATCACAAGCAAGAACCCGGATCTTCAGATCGATATGATGCCGTTTTATGGTACGGCAAGGAGCGACGGATGGCTGATCGGCGGTCCCGGATGCGGATTTGCAGTCAACAGCTCGTCTTCCAATAAAGAAGCAGCCATGAAGGTAGTGGAGGCAATCTCCACGGTGGAAGGCCAGAAGGCGCTGTGGGAAAACAATCAGGGCGGTTCCTCCTATCTGGAAGGCGCATCCTTCGATTTACCGGACGCCTATGAAGGCGTATCAGGAACTCTGGCCGCCGGCAATGTATACTGCCCGTGGAATGAATGGGGTGCGGCCGCCGGTGCTCATGAGACATACGGAACCGAGATGCAGAGCTACCTGTTGGGTTCCCAGGATTTAAAGACCACATTGTCGAATGTGGATGCGGCCGTGGCGGAGCTTTTGGAAAAGTAAGACCCGGCAGGTAACTGACGACCGATACCGATTATGGGAGCGGTAATCCATGCTGAAAAGAATACTGGCGTACGCATGGGTTACGCTCCCTTTTTGCGCCCATTTTTGGGCAAATTAAAGAGAAGGAGGGGTATGAAATGGAACAGATTCAAAGAAAAAAGAGGCAGGCAGGGACGCTGGGAAAGTATTTCTACGTGTTTATCCTGCCGGCTTTCGTCGTATATCTTCTGTTTTCCATCGTTCCGTTTTTATATACGTTTTACTACAGCTTCACCGATTATACGGATATGAATCCGGTCAACTTAAGCTTTGTAGGCCTTAAAAATTATATAAAGGTTTTCAATACGCCGCTGATGATTACGGCGATAAAAAACTCCGTGCTCTATGCTATTATGCTGACGTCGCTTCAGACCATACTTGCGCTGCCTCTGGCGGTGCTCCTGGATAAGAAGCTGAAGACCAGGAACCTGCTGCGGGCCGTATTCTTCTTTCCGGCTGTATTCAGTTCCCTGATTATCGGCTATCTGTGGAATTTTATCATGTCGTCGTCGGATTACGGCCTGATCAACAATCTGCTGCACCAGCTGGGGCTTGGGACCTTTAATTTCTTCACTGCTGACCGGGCGCTGTTTTCCGTCATTTTAACCCAGGCATGGCAGTGGACCGGCTGGGCCATGGTCATCTATCTGGCCAACTTACAGAGTATCTCACCGGATCTCTACGAGGCGGCGGATATCGACGGAGCCGGGGGAATCAAGAAATTCTTTTACGTGACGCTGCCGCTCATGTGCCCGTCGGTCAAGATCATCGTGGTAACCGGCTTAATCGGAGGCATGAAGGTGTTCGATATCATCTATTCCATGACATCGGGCGGTCCGGGCAATGCGACGGAGACCGTTATGACCGTCATGATGAAAAAGGGGATCTCGGACGGCTTTTACAGCACCGGATCGGCGTTCGGCGTGTGTTTCTTTGCTATCGTGCTGGTGATCAGCGCCGTAGTGACAAAATTAATGGGGAAATGGAGTGATTCGATACAATGACGAAGAGAAAAAGAAATTTATATATTCTGGAAGCAGTCATGCTCGTGATTGCGGTGATCTGGTTTATTCCGATATACTATCTGATCGTAACGACGCTTAAAAATCCCCAGGAGGCCACGGCCAATCCCCTGGGACTGCCGATTCACCTGGAAATCGGAAATTACATCAGAGCATGGACCAACATGCAGTTTCCGAGGGCGTTTGCCAACACGCTGTTTATCACGGCGACGGCTGTCGTCATCATCGTTGTGTTCGGCTCCATGGCCGGATACGCACTGGCGAGAACGAAGACGAAAATGGGAAACCGTATGTTTTTATTCTTCCTGGCCGGACTGATCGTGCCGTTTCAGATGAACATTGTCAGCTTATATAAGATCGTAAAGAGCCTTCATTTGATGAACACTCCGTTTGCAGTGATTCTCGTCAATGTGGCCATCAATACGCCGCAGGCGGTATTCCTGTTTAAGGAATTCATAGAGGGCACGGTGCCGAAGGAGCTGGAGGAAGCCGCGGAGATCGACGGCTGTACGGTGTTCCGCAAGTTTTTCAGGGTGGTTCTGCCGCTGCTCACACCGGTAATCTCGACGGTCGTTATCATCGTTACACTGAACGTGTGGAATGAATTCATGACGCCCCTTCTGTTCCTGCAGAGCCGCGAAAAGGATGTAATCCTTCAGGAGGTGTCCCGGAACATCGGGCAGTTCGCCACCGACTGGACCGCGCTGTTCCCCATGCTGATGCTGGGTGTGGCGCCGCTCATGATTTTCTACGTATTCATGCAGAAATACATAATCGCCGGTGTGGCTGCCGGTGCAGTGAAAGGATAGAGAAAAAATGGATAAGAAAAAGTCGGGAACGCTTCATGACAGCCTGATGGTGATTGTTCCGCACCAGGACGATGAGATCCTCATGTGTGCCGGTATCCTCTGGGAGGCCGCTAAAAGAAAGATTCCCGCTGTCGTCGTGATGGTGACAAACGGTGATTACGGGAGCAGTGATCTCTCTATTGGAAGGAGCCGGTTAAAGGAGACGCTGGCCGGGCTTGCCATGCTGGGAATCGATGCCGGGAATGTAGAGTTTCTGGGGTATGCCGACACGGGGATGCCGAAGGAGGAAAGCTTTTTAAACGGTCTCTATGAGGAGACGGACGCAGGGAGACTTCATAGATCCCACTGTTCGGAGGAGACGTACGGTCTGGAAGAAAAGGATGAATACCACAAAAAACGGTGGGGAGCGCATGCGCCATATGACAGAGCCCATCTGACCGCAGATTTGTACGGCGTGATAGAGGAACACCGGCCGGCAATGATATTTACCACATCAGAGTTTGACACTCACGGGGATCACAGCGCACTCTGCCTTTTTGTCCGTGACAGCCTGGTCCGGATGAAAGCGGAGGCAGATACAGAATGCGGATTTCCCCGTCTGTACAGCGGAATCGTTCATTCCCTGGCGGGAGATGAGAACTGGCCCGTCAGAACCACGGAAGTGGGGCCGTATACGGAACCGGAACAGTTTGAAGAGACATCCCGGTTCCGGTGGGAGGACCGGATCAGCTTTCCGGTTCCGGAGTGCATGAGGACGGAAGTCAGAGAGGACAACTTAAAGTATCGGGCGCTTTCCTGTCATGTTACGGCGTTAAAGCCGGATGCGGTGGATTTTTTATATGCATTTATTAAAAACGAGGAACTTTTCTGGGAGATTAATTACTGAAGGAGCGAGACAGAATGGAGATTAATAAACAGCCGATCTATCCCGTCGAACCGTGGACGGTGACGGAAACGGAATTTAAGATGGAGACAAATTACCGGAATGAGACGACATTTTCTCTGTCCAACGGGTACCTGGGCACGAGAGGAACCCTGGAGGAGGGGTATCCGTTTACGGCAGATGAGGGACTGGAAGGCAATTTTATCAATGGATTTTACGAGAGTGAACCGATCCGCTACGGGGAATGGAACTACGGGTTTCCAACGGAGAGCCAGTCTCTCTTAAACCTTCCCAACTTAAAGACGATCAGGATTTTTCTGGAAGGGGAGGAGCTGGATATCAGAACGGGGAAGGTGTCCGGCTGGCGCAGAACGCTTCATATGGATCGGGGAACGGTCACCAGGTCCTTCGACTGGACTTCTCCGTCGGGCCGGACCGTTCATGTGGAAACAGCACGGCTGGTAAGCTTTGAAGTGAAGAATTTGATGGCGATGTCCTGCGAAGTGACGCCGGTTAATTTTGACGGGGAGATCACATTTTTGTCGGTGCTGGATGCGGATGTGGAGAATCACACGCGGAAGACGAATCCGCTGGTGGATTACGGCCCCTTTGGCCGCTGTCTGATTACAGACGTGATATCAGCGGATGAAACCATGCTGTTTTATCAGGGAACGACGGAGCACAGCGGGATTACCATGGCCTGCGGCAGTGTGATGACGGTGAAGGCGGGGCAGGATGGCGCGCCGGATCGTGTGATAGAGGAAGGCAGTGCCCCGCAGGAATGGTGGATTACGGAGGATGGACTCCACTGCTGCCATAAACTGGTGGTGCAGGGAAGGAAAGGCCGGAAGATTACCGCGGAAAAACAGATGGCCTACACCTCCTCTCTCGATCTGGAAAAGAGCGGGATGAAGGAATTGATCCTTTCTATATTAAATGCAGCTGCAGAAAAAGGATTAAAGCGTACGGCGGCCGGTCAGGAAGCCTGCATGAAAGCCATGTGGAAGCAGGCGGATGTGGTGATTGAGGGGGATGACGCCCTGCAGCAGGGCATGCGGTTTAATCTGTTTCATATTCTTCAGTCTGCTTCCCGAGACGGGAAAAACGGCATGGGGGCCAAGGGGCTTTCGGGAGAGGGGTATGAAGGCCACTATTTCTGGGATACGGAAATGTATGTGATTCCGGTACTGATCTATACCAACGCCAGTCTGGCAAAGTCGCTTCTCGGCTACCGCTTCCGTACGCTTAACGAGGCCAGGGCGAGAGCCAGGGTTCTGGGACACGAGAAGGGTGCTCTGTATCCGTGGCGGACAATTAATGGCCGGGAGGCTTCCACTTATTTTCCGCTGGGAACGGCGCAGTACCATATTAATGCGGACATTGCCTATGCCTTCAAGCTGTATCTCGACGTAACCGGTGATATGGAATTTTTAAAGGATCAGGCCGCAGAGGTGCTGGTGGAAACGGCCAGGGTCTGGGCGGATGTCGGCTGCTTTGCCGAAGCCAGGGGCGGCAAGTACTGTATCTGTGCCGTGACAGGGCCGGATGAGTACAACGCCATCGTAGACAACAATTTTTATACGAATCTCATGGCGAGGGAGAATATCCGGGATGCCGGCTGGGCTCTGGATACGCTTCGCGAAATGGATGAGCCTGCATACGAAGCCCTTGCGGCGAAGCTGGGACTGAAGGAAGAGGAGAGGGAGCTCTGGAACCGGATTGTGGAGAATATGTATTTCCCATACGATGAAGACCGGAAGGTCTATCCGCTGGATGACGGCTTTATGATCCGGAAACCGTGGGATGAATCGAAAATACCGCCGGAGAAGCGCCACCTGCTCTATGAAAACTATCATCCGCTCTTTATCTTCCGCCAGCGGATGTCGAAACAGGCAGATGCCATACTCGGTATGGTCCTGCACAGCAATTACTTTACGGAAGAGGAACTGCGGCGCAACTACGATTTTTATCAGGAAGTGACGCTGCATCATTCGTCACTCTCAACGTGCATCTTCGGAATCCTGGCATGTCAGATCGGATACGGGGAAGAGGCGTATGCGTATTTCTCCCAGTCCGCCAGAATGGACCTGGACGATTACCATGACAATTTTTATGCGGGAATCCACGCGGCGAACATGGCGGGAACGTGGCAGGCAGTCGTCTTCGGCTTTGCCGGCCTGAGAGTCAACCGGGGCGTTCTGGAGCTTCATCCCATACTTCCGGAAAAGATGAAGGGATACGAATTCCGCTTCTTATACCGCGGCAGCCTGCTTCACGTGCAGACTGGCCGGGAGGGAACGAGAGTGACGTTGCTGTCAGGAAACCGTGTTGAATTATGGCTGGGTGATACCTGCCATCAGTTGGATAAGGAGGGAGAGTATGTCTGCAGTTAAACCGAGAGCCATATTTTTTGACTGGGATGGAACGGCTGTTTATTCCAGAAAAGCGCCGGCCGACGCGGCCCTGTCCGCCATGAAGCCGCTGCTCGCCCAGGGGATCAAATTAGTGATTGTCAGCGGAACAACGATTGAAAATATTGCAGGAGGACAGATTGAAACATATTTTACTCCTGAAGAGCTGAGGCATTTATATCTGGGACTGGGACGCGGCGCCTATAATTACGCGTTTGACGAGGAAGGAAGGCCGTACGTATTTGCAGATAAGCTGCCGGACCGGGAAGGCCTTCTGGCGGTTCACAGCATTTGCTTTGATATTCATAAGGAACTGTTAAAAAAGTACGATTTCCCTACGGACATCGTGTTCTCCAGGCCGAATTACTGCAAAATTGATTTGATGGTGTCGAATCAGAGAGGGGATCAGCTGTTCCTTCAGGAAAATGAACTGGTGATTCTCAAAGAGAGCTTACGCCGTCACGGGATTGAGGGCGGCTTAGCAAAGCTTCTGGAGATCTCCGGGATGATCGGAGCTTCTTACGGAATTGCAGTAGCCCCTACCTGTGATGCGAAATATCTGGAGGTGGGACTCTCCAGCAAAAGTGATAACGTGGACACGATTCTGGATAAGCTTCAGCGTGAATTTGGGATTCTGCCGGAGGAGTGCAGCTACTGGGGGGATGAATATGTGGGGATCGAAGAAGGGATTTTTGGAAGTGACAGCTTCATGATCACGGAGAAGTCGAGAACAGGCCGTTTCTTTGATGTATCAGAAGTACCGGGAAAACGGCCGCAGGAGGTAACTGTGACCGGAGGCGGAGTGGAGCGTTTCCTGGAATATTTAAGAGAAATAAGCATATAGGCGGGATCAAAGGGGCTGCTGCTCCAGTAGATAAATAATCTGCTGGAGCAGCAGCTCCTTTTCTGTACCAAAAAACATCAAAGAGGGAAAAGGTTCCGCTGAAAACCGGTGATAAAAATATTTTTAAAACGAAGTTACAGAAATATTGATAAAATTCGGAAAAAATGATAAAATGTAACTTTAATGGGAAATAGGAGGATAAACACGTATGAAGAGAGCAGCCGCATGTCTGCTTGCCCTGTGCCTGATTCTGCAGGGACCGGCAAGTCTGATGACGAGTTTTGCTGATTTCGGGCAGAGGGGAGTGGCATCACCGTCGAACAGTGTATCGGCGAGTCCTTCCAGCGCATGGAAAGAGAATGAAAGTGAAGGGAAAAATGGGGAATTAAAGGTCGAAATTCGTGGAGTCCTTCCCGTGCAGAGGGCTGCGGAATGGGAATTATTTCTGACGAAGGATGAGGAACTGTCCGATCAGGGCACCCTGCAGTTTGAGGCCGTGGAGTCAGCCGGGGTCTATTCCTCCGGCAGCTATACGTTTACGGATCTTCCCAGGGGAAAGTACCAGCTTCTGGTGAAATCGTTAAACGGCGGGTATGAGGATTACATACAGAAAAATATTTCAATTAACGGCGACCGGGCGTCGATCCTGCTTTTAAACGACTACCCGGAAAAATACGGCTATACCGGGAATAAGATGCCTGGTGTAATCCGGATGGGCGATGTGAACGGAGACGGACAGATCGACGACGAGGATATGGAGGAACTGATCGATGCCATTGACGAGGCAGAGAGTAACTCCACGGATTCCCGGTGCGATTTTAACGGGGACGGGGAAGTTGATCTCGTTGATCTCCAGTACTTTACGATTTTTTATAAAAATAAGAGTAATACAAAAGCGACTGTAACAAGCCAGGCCCTGGTGGATCCGAAAGCTGTTACTGCATCCTCCAGCAACGCAGTATTTTCCGTGGATACGCTTAAGGAAGTGTTTGCTGGAAACAGCAGCGAGGCGCTGAAGCTGGAGACAGCGGAAGAGACGGCAATTACTCCGGAAACGCCAGTTGAGGTCAGCGCGGAGATAGAGCAAGGCTTAACGGCAGCAGGCTTTACAATCCAGCCGGTCATCGGTTCCGGCAACACAATCAAGGACGGCTTTGTGACCGTTGAATGTGAGGGTGAAGACGATCCCGTCGTCTTTAAAATAGAGAACGGAGTGGCGGTCAGACAGACGGGCGCAAAGGCGCGTGCGGCATTCAGAAGCGCGTCACCCAGAAGCGGGGCAGAGGGCTCAGCCGCCGGAAGGACCATTGTCATCGATTTGGGAAGACAGGTGGCGATCAAAAAGGTGACGATCACGGTGACTGCTGCATTGGAAAAGGAAGCCACGCTGGTTGAAATATCCAAAGTGGAATTCTTAAACAATATGGAAAACAGAATTCCGGAGCCGGAGATGAACATTCCGGAGAACTTGAATGCGGTGGCCGGCAGCGAGTCCTTTGACTTAACCTGGAAGCGCGCGGTCAATGTAACCGGGTACGAGGCAGAGGTGACCGGCAGGGTGAAAAGCGGAATCAAAACCGCTGTCATCCCGGTATCGGAGAACCGTTTAAGCGTCGAGTCAATTCAAAATGAGGACCTGATCAACGGGGAAGAGTACACCGTGCGTGTGCAGTCTGTGAACGGAGCCTGGAAAAGCGGTTACAGTGAGTCGGTAAAGGTTACGCCGGAGGCGTCCAAACGGCCGGATCCGCCGGAGGGGATCACGGTGAAGGGCGGTTACCGCAGCCTCGATGTATCCTGGAAAAAGATGAAGGATACGGACAGCTACTCCCTGTTTTACCGGGAATACGACGATGCAGACGGAAGCTATATCCGAATCGACAACATTGAAAATACCAGTCAGACGGTTCCGAACTTAAAGGACGAAACAAAGTACGATATTTATCTGACAGGTACAAATAAAATAGGGGAAAGCGCGCCCTCCATGCATTACAGCGGAACGACCGAGAGCGTCAATGCCCCGGTAACGCCAAACTATAAGCTGATCAATGTGGCCGGAGAGAACGGCGGAACCGAACACATCAAGGCGGTAAACAACCATGGGGGAACTGCAGACAGCGAGTTTGCAGTTGCAGACAACGACGCAGTATCCGCGTGGGTGCGCAACGACTGGGATGCAGGCTGCGTCTATCCCGGTGAATCAAAATCACCGACCGTGACCCTCGACGACAGCTACACGATGGATACCGTGGTTATTATCCCGGATCAGGCTCAGAAGTTTGCTTACACCGATGCGACTTTCTTCTATTGGCCTGAGGGAAAAAACAGTCAGGTGCAGGCGGCCGGTACATTCAGCAGAAAAACCAGCTCTAACGGGAAAACATATTATGAGTTCCAGACCAGTCAGCCGGTTACGACAGACCGGGTCCAGGTCAGACTGACTACCGGTTATGGCCCGTCCAGCAGAATCAGTATTGCGGAGATGAAATTCTATTACTATGATCCGATCGAGCATGAGGTGTACGATCTGTTTGCAGATGATATGCACCTGTCCTTAAAGGAAGGGGTAACGCAGGAGAGTATTGACGGTCTGAGGGCGCGTCTGGAGGTAAAAGACGAGGTGAGCGGGGAACTCCATCCGAAGAAGGAGATTCTGGAGAGAGAGCTTACTACGGCGGAGCAGATATTAAAGGATGAGGCCCTGGCCGATATTCTGACCATAGACAACCGGGTGACGAAGAAGGCAGACGGCAGCATTACCTTTGGCGGCGGATTAAATGCCTGGCAGCCGCTGGGCGTCACGGCCATGGCCGGAGATACGGTGATGGTCTATGTGGGAAGCCCGGAGAAGAAGACGGGAGACAGCACGAATCTGCGCCTGATCGCGACCCAGTACCATGGAGAGTCCAGTGCATGGTCAAAAACAATCGGCATGCTGAAAGCAGGAATCAATGAAATCACCATTCCGAAGATCACGGATCTCGACGTGGAACAGGGCGGACAGCTTTACGTCGAATATACCGGAGCACAGGGCAAAGAACGCTACAGCGTGAGAGTCAGCGGCGGACATCAGATACCGACGCTTAATGTGACGATGGCATCTGATTCCAATGCAGCGAGAGCCCTGGTGACGAAATATGTGGAAGAACTGGAAGCCACTGCGGCCAATCTGGAGGCAGAGCATGAAAATCACAAAAAAGCGCATGACGGAGACTGGAGCTCTGCAAAGAAGAACTGTATTCTGGGCGCTACGGATATTGTAACAAAATATATGATGTTTTCCGTTTCCTCCCAGCAGATTCTCGCCGGATTATCAGGCGGAACTGTGGAGGAAAAGGCGGAGCAGCTGTATCAGTCCCTGACGGCGGCTGATGAGATGGTGAATCTTTTCTATCAGCATAAGGGACTGAGCAGTGATCCCGATGCGGGTGAGAAGAACAAATTGCCGGTGAGCCGGCTGAATCTGCGCTATCAGAGAATGTTTGCAGGCGCGTTCATGTATGCGGGAGGACTTCATATCGGAATCGAATGGGGGTCCATACCGGGGCTTACCAGGGGCGTTCCGGTGAAGGCGGATCCGGAAGGCAGATATGAAAGCGGTCAATACTTCGGCTGGGGAATTGCCCACGAGATCGGCCATGAAATCAATGAAGGGGCTTATGCCATAGCCGAGATTACAAATAACTATTTCTCCGTGCTGGCGCAGGCTCATGACACCAATGACAGTGTGCGGTTCCAGTATCCGGAGGTTTATAAGAAGGTGACTTCGGGCGTCACAGGGCGCTCCTCCAATGTGTTTACACAGCTGGGATTATACTGGCAGCTTCATCTGGCATACGATATGGGAGGTTACAACTATAAAACGTACGATAAGTACCGGGATCAGTTTAACAACCTGTTTTTTGCCAGAGTGGACTCCTACGTAAGAAATACAGAAGCGGCGCCGAAGCCGGGCGGAGTATCGCTGAGCCTGAGCGGAGACGTGGACAACAAGCTTATGCGTCTGGCGTGTGCGGCGGCGGAAAAGAATATTCTGGAGTTCTTCGAACGCTGGGGTATGGTGCCTGACGAGACGACAAAGAAGTATGCGCAGCAGTTTGAAAAAGAGACAAAAGCGATCTGGTTTGTAAACGATGAGGCGAGGGCATACGTGCTGAAGAACGGAAAAGATGGTTCCGTTGCAGCCGGCACTGTGGTCGAGGCTGATTTAAGCTACACAGAGAATTCCAATGAGGTGACGATCCATCTCGCAAGCCAGTCTAAAAAGCCGGAGGCGATGCTGGGATACGAAATCTACCGTTCCGAAACCATCAAGAGCCATGTGGAGAAGAAACCGGTAGGCTTCGTGACTGCGGACCAGACGGAATTTGTGGATTCTGTTTCTACTGTTAACAACAGGGTCTTCACCTATGAAGTAGTAGGTTACGATAAGTACTTAAATGCCACAAAACCGGTGGTACTGGAGCCGGTTAAAGTATCCCACGGCGGCGTGATTGATAAATCAGACTGGACCGTAACCACGAACATGGTCTCTGCAGAGGACAAGGTGGATGAGGAGATCAACCCGGATACGGTAACCATGGAGGCGATCGGAAAGGTCATCGATAACGATGCGGGAACCACCTATACAGGAAAAACTGTGGCAGGCAGTAACGGAAAAGCACCGGCGGCATCTGTTACCATTCACTTAAACAGGGAAGAGACCATCACCGGTCTTACATATAAACTGAGTAATGCGGATAACGCGGCAGGAAGCCCGATCGGCAATTTTAAAGTGGAGATCAGCGATACCGGCGCAGATGGTTCCTGGACCCAGGTTAAGGCCGGAACCTTCTCCGTAGCGCAGGGGCAGCTGGTGAACGGCAGTGAGACCGTCTATTTTAACAAGAATGATGACACATGGCTGTACGCCTATGACACCTCATACGTAAGGATTACGGCGGTGGATCAGAAGGGAACCGATATATCCATTTCGGAGATTGATCTGCTGGGACAGACCGGAGACGACATTGACTTTGGTCAGACGGATTCGATCGGTATTCTGAAAGAGGACTACCATGCAGGACATGGAGAGAGCGGAGAAGCCGTTATTCCGAAGGGTTCCCTTATATTTACAGGTACGTACAAAGGAAACCCGGCGTACAATGTGGTCCTGCTGTATGATGAGCAGGGAAAGATTGTGGGCGGTACCGATGAAGCAGGAAATATATCGGCGGCACAGATGATCTTTGCGGAAGTGCCGGAGCATGGAGAACTGGGTGAGACCAGCAGCGGAACCTGGATCTATTATATCGAACCCGGGAACTTTAAAAAAGACGCTCTTCCAAAACGTGTGAGAGCGGAGCTCTACCGGGTAGACAACGCACATGACAACAGGGGAGAACGCCTTGTCAGCAATACTCTGTTTGTCGACATGCCGGAGAAACTGCTGGTGATCGAGATAAAAGCACAGGACTGAACGTACGGGAGGAGAAAATATGTTGCAGCGACTTATGAATAGGAAAGTAGTAATTGGCCTGCTGGGAATCCTGATCCTTCTTGCAGCGTTTGGCCGAATCATGACTACGCCGGCGGAGGAATACCGGTTTGTCACATGGGAAAAGGGAACCAGCGAAAATGAGGTAAAAGTAAGTGTTATGCTTTCTGCACGGGAGGACGTGCAGAAAGCAGGAACCTTCCAGGTTCAGTTCGGAGTGGCCTCCGATGATCCGGATGGGATAGAGGATATCAAATTTAAGTTCGACAGCGATTTAAAAAACAATTCGGACGTAACGGTTAAAACGTATCGCTATAATCAGAGCAACGGGACCCTGACGATCTACGTATCAGGTGCAGCAGATGATATACTGAAAAAGGGGACAGCGTTAAACCTTGGAACCATTGTGGTCAATGCGGACAGTGATGTGACGTTCTCGGTTGAGCCAGGCGGCTGTAAAACGGCGGATGAGAACTATACAGAAAGAACGCTCACCGTGTTTGGAAGCCAGGATGATTATACGGTTAAGCGGGAGACGTCAGACGACGAAACGCCGAATGAGACACCGGAAGAAACACCAGGTGAAACGGCGCCTGCTGAGACACCGGAAGAGACGCTGCCTGATGAAACACCGGGCGGAACGCTTCCGGAAGAAACAACGGACAGCAGCGAACCGGAAGAAACGCCGGAGCAGGAAGATTCCTCAGACAGTGTGTGGAAGGATCCGGAAGAGACGAGCGGAACCTGGAAGGCAAAGGACGGAGTCTGGAGCTTTGAAAAGGAAGACGGGACCTATGCGCAGAGCGAGTGGATCAAAGTCGGCGGAGAGTGGTACTGGATCGGTGCTGACGGCCGGATGATTACCGGCTGGATTCATTTAAACAATGTATGGTATTTCTGCAGTCCGTCCGGGGCGATGAAGACCGGCTGGGTCAATACCGGGGACCACTGGTTCTATTTCAGCCCGTCCGGAGCCATGAAAACCGGCTGGGTTTTAGAAAAGGGCTGCTGGTATTATATGAGTGAATCCGGAGCCATGAAGACCGGCTGGGTACAGACGGACGGAAAGTGGTATTACTTAGATGAATCCGGGAAAATGCTGGCCGATACTGTGACGCCGGACGGTGTCAGAGTTGACAAAAATGGTGTCAGGGTCAACGGAATAACAGAATAAAAAGTGAGGGACTGTTTTAGGAATATTCTTAAAACGGTCCCTCTTTATCTGTGAGATGGCGTTTGATCTTTCGTTTGGGCCATGGTAAAATAGAAACGAAACATATGATCGAATGAAAAAGGTGGTTGAGACAGGATGGAACAATTATCGCTTTTTGACGACCGGGCTGCCGTGGGTCCGCTGGCAAGCCGGTTGAGGCCAACGGGGCTGGAGGAATTTGTGGGCCAGAAGCACCTTCTGGGTGAGGGAAAGGTGCTGCGCCGGATTATTGATCAGGACATGGTGTGTTCCATGATATTCTGGGGACCTCCCGGTGTGGGAAAGACCACTCTGGCCAGGATCATCGCCAACCGGACAAAGGCCTCCTTCGTGGATTTTTCCGCCGTTACAAGCGGAATTAAGGAAATTAAGGAAGTGATGGCTCAGGCGGAGCGGGACCGCCATATGGGTCTGCGCACGCTTGTATTTGTGGACGAGATCCACCGTTTTAATAAGGCCCAGCAGGATGCATTTCTTCCGTATGTCGAAAAGGGGAGTATCATCCTCATCGGAGCCACGACGGAGAATCCCTCGTTTGAGATTAACGCGGCTCTTCTTTCGAGATGCAAGGTTTTCGTGCTCCAGGCGCTCCAGACGGATGACCTGGTAATTCTTCTGCACCATGCCTTAACGAGCCCGCTCGGGCTGGGGGATCAGAGGATCGGGATTACAGAGGACATGCTCCGGATGATCGCCCAGTTTGCTAATGGGGACGCGAGAACGGCACTCAATACGCTGGAGATGGCAGTCCTAAACGGGGAGATCAGCGCGGAAGAGACCACCGTGACTCCCGAAGTGCTGGAACAGTGTACCAGCCGCAAGTCCCTCCTGTATGATAAAAATGGCGAGGAGCACTACAATCTGATTTCCGCCCTTCACAAATCCATGAGAAACAGTGATCCGGACGCGGCGCTTTACTGGCTGGCCCGCATGCTGGAGGCCGGAGAAGATCCGCTCTATGTGGCGAGGCGGCTGATCCGTTTTGCAAGCGAGGATATCGGGATGGCGGACAGCCAGGCGCTTACGCTGGCGGTCTCCGCCTATCAGGCCTGCCATTTTAACGGGATGCCTGAGTGCAACGTCAATCTGGCGCACACAGTGATCTATCTATCCATGGCGCCGAAATCCAACTCCGCTTACGCGGGCTACGAACACTGCAGGGAGGACGCCCTGCACACGCTGGCAGAGCCGGTTCCCTTAGTGATCCGCAACGCGCCGACGGGACTGATGAAGGAGCTGCATTACGGGGAAGGCTATCAGTACGCCCACCAGACAGAGGACAGGATCGCCGCCATGCAGTGCATGCCGGACTCCTTAAAAGACAGGACGTACTATGTGCCTACGGAAGAGGGGAATGAGAAGGCGGCGAAGAAGAGGCTGGAGGAAGTGAAGGCGTGGAGAGAGGCGCATGGGATGTGAAACCGGACAACGGCTGCCGGAAGTGAAAACTGTTCTGTTACTTCGGATTTCAGGAGATCCGGAAAAATTGTTGATTTTTCAACCTGATTGTAATATAATTAGCTTTTAGCCTGGAAGTATTTTGAAATTAGTAAAACGGGAATGCATAGGAAAAAGAGAAACAGGAAGAATATTCAAAAAGGAGAACAGGAACCGATGAAAAAGATTCTTGATTTAATCACATCAGAGGTAAAAGAGGCATTCGCAGCCTGTGGTTACGATGAGAGCTTTGCGAAGGTTACGCTGTCCAACCGGCCGGACCTCTGTGAGTACCAGTGTAATGGTGCCATGGCAGCCGCAAAGGCATACAAAAAGAAACCGATCGACATTGCAAATGAAGTTGTGGAGAAGCTGTCTGGCGGCGATATATTTTCAGAAGTGAACGCGGTGATGCCGGGTTTCATTAATATAAAACTGGAGGCCGGATATCTGGCGACCTACATGAACAACATGAGAGAAGAAGACCAGTGCGGCTGTGAAAAGGCGAAAACGCCGCTCACGATCATCGTAGATTACGGCGGAGCCAACGTGGCAAAGCCGCTGCATGTGGGACATCTCCGTTCCGCCATCATTGGCGAGAGTATCAAGCGGATGGGACGTTTCCTGGGGCATAAGGTGATCGGTGACGTTCATCTGGGAGACTGGGGACTTCAGATGGGACTGATCATTGAGGAGCTTCGTGACAGAAAGCCGGAACTGGCCTATTTTGATGAGACCTATACCGGAGAATATCCGAAGGAGGCTCCGTTTACCATCGGTGAACTGGAGGAGATCTACCCGGCAGCCAGCGCGAAGTCTAAGACGGACGAGGAATTCAGCGCAAGAGCCCACGAGGCGACGCTGAAGCTGCAGAACGGATACGCACCGTACCGCGCGATCTGGAATCATATCATCGATGTTTCCGTAACAGATTTAAAGAAGAATTACGGCAACTTGAATGTATCCTTTGATTTATGGAAAGGAGAGAGTGATGCTCAGGCCTATATTCCGGGGCTGATTCAGGAACTGGAAGAGAAAAAACTCGCTTATGAGAGCCAGGGCGCACTGGTGGTCGATATCGCCGAGCCCGGTGATTCCAAGGAACTCCCGCCCTGTATCATCCGCAAATCCGACGGTGCGGCACTCTACTCCACCTCTGATTTGGGAACGATTCTCGAGCGTGAGAAGGAATTCTGCCCGGACTGGTATATTTATATTACAGATAAGCGTCAGGAACTCCATTTTACACAGGTGTTCCGTGTGGCCAAGAAGGCCGGTTTCGTGCCGGAAGAACGGAAGATGTCCCATTTGGGCTTTGGCACCATGAATGGAAAGGACGGAAAGCCGTTTAAGACGAGGGACGGCGGCGTTATGCGTCTGGAGACCCTGATTTCCGATATTGACGCTGCGGCATACGAGAAGATTATGGAAAACCGCACCGTGTCGGAGGAAGAGGCGTTAAAGACCTCGAAGATCGTCGGCATGGCCGCGCTCAAGTACGGGGATTTATCTAATCAGGCTTCCAAGGACTACATTTTTGACATGGATCGTTTCGTTTCCTTTGAAGGAAACACAGGTCCTTATATTCTGTATACGATTGTGCGTATCAAGTCCATCCTGGCAAAGGCTTCCGATCTGGAAGTGCAGGGTGTGTGCACGGGAGACATTCTTCCGGCCGTTTCCGGAGCGGAGAAAGACCTGATGCTGCAGCTTTCAAAATATAATGAGGTGATCGAGACCAGTTTTATGGAACTGGCTCCCCATAAGATCTGCCAGTACGTGTATGAACTGGCTAACGCGTTCAACAGGTTCTATCATGACACGAAGATCATTGCCGAGGAAAACGAAAAACAGCGTGCTTCCTGGCTCAGTCTGATCAGTCTGGCGAAGGATGTCCTTACCGCCTGTATCGATCTGCTTGGAATTGAGGCTCCGGAACGTATGTAATGTGTGAACGGATGTGAAAAACTTATGAAAGTATCACAGATGACAACAAGCGCCTTCTGGAAAGGCGAATCGGGCGTAAAAGGCTTGGTTGAAGACCAGGGAAAACAGTATAAAGCTAATTTATATATCAAGGGTAGTCAGGTTTATGACTACTCTTGTTCCTGTGTGCAGGGAAATTCCTATAAGGGAATGTGCCCTCACTGTCAGGAACTCTACAGGGAATACCGGGAGAAAGCGGCTGAAAATTCGGGGCGTCCCGTCACCACCTCCCAGCAGGCCAGGACGATGATCCGGGAGTATACCAACCGGGAAGTGGCCCAGATCATGATCGAAGGGGAAGAAAAGCAGGTTCAGCTGGCTGTCCGCATCATCGCGGACCGGAGTGATGTGAAGCTGGAATTCCGTCTGGGACGGGAGCGCTTCTATGTGCTTAAGGACCTTGTGGCCTTTACCAGGGCGATAGAGAGCGGCTCCTTTGTGGAATATGGAAAGAATTTGGCATTTCATCACAATCTCTCCGTATTTACAAAGGAGAGCAGGCCGCTGGTGGAATTTATCATGGAGCTGGTGGGCAGCTACTGTGAGCACTACGAACAGTTTCAGAAGAGCTCGTTTTCTGCCATGCCGGCTCTGAGAAGCTTAAATCTAAGCCGGAGCAACCGGGACCGCTTTTTCAGGCTGATGATGGGGGAAACACTGGAACTGGAGGATTACCGCGCCCACAAGCGAATGGTGACGCTGACGGACCATAATCCCGATCTGGCGGTCAAAATCAGAAAGAAGGGACGGGATGGCATCCTGGTATCCATTGATAAGGGGCTTCTCATCTTTGAGGGAGAACGCCATCTTTATGTGGTGGACAAGGAACGGATCTATCGCTGCGACGAAGCCTGCAGTTCGACGCTGCACGTCTTTCTGGAACAGATGATTAAGAGCTTCGGCTCAAACTGTGAGGCTGAGGTAAACGATAAGGACATGCCGCTGTTCTATGAGCGTGTTCTGAAAAAGATAGCATCCTACAGTATCATCGACGCGGGCGACGTGGAACTGGAAGCCTATAAGCCGGAGGAACTGAAGGCGAGATTCGAGTTTGACAGCCAGGGACCCAACGACCTGGTCTTAAAGCCGATTCTGTCTTACGGGGATTATTCCTTTCAGCCGGTGGAGGATGAGAAGCTTCCAAGAACCGTGTGCAGGGATGTGCCGGGAGAATTCCGGGTCAGTCAGCTGATTACAAAGTATTTTAAATATAAGGAACACGATACCGAGTATCCGGCGATTCGTGACGATGAGGAGGCTGTCTACCGTCTCCTCACGGAAGGCATGAGCGAGTTCATGGCCCAGGGAGAGGTATACTTATCAGAAACCTTCAAAAAACTGAAGGTTCTTCCGCCGCCGAAGATTTCCATTGGCGTCAAGAGCAGCGGAAGCTGGCTGGAGCTTACGGTGGATACGGAAGGAATGTCGGGAGCCGAACTTACGAAGCTGCTGTCAGAATACAGTCAGAAAAAGCGGTTTTACCGGATGAAGAACGGCGAGTTTCTGGCGTTAGATGACAACGGTCTGATGACGGTGGCGAAGCTGGTGGAAGGTCTTGCGGTGAACAAAACGGATTTGCAGAGCCAGAAATTCCGGCTTCCCAGGTACCGGGCACTCTATCTGGACGGAATTCTAAAGGAAGGCTCTGGTATCACTCTGTATCGTGACGCGCTGTTTAAGGCTGTGGTCCGCGGCATGAAATCTGTGGAAGACAGCGATTATGAGATTCCTCTGACACTTCGTTCCGTGCTGAGAGAATACCAGAAAACGGGATTCCGGTGGCTTAAGACCCTGGATTCCTACGGATTTGGAGGGATTCTGGCAGACGATATGGGACTTGGTAAGACGATTCAGGTTATCGCACTGCTGCTGGACGAGAGTAACCGCGAGCCGGATTCTTCGGCGCTGATTGTCTGTCCGGCATCCCTTGTGTATAACTGGGAAAATGAAATCCATCACTTTGCGCCAACCCTGAAAGTCCGCACAATAAGCGGTACCGCACAGGAGCGGGAGGAGCTTTTGAAGGCGGCTTCGGCCGGAGAGATTTTAATTACGTCCTACGATCTGCTGAAGAGGGATATTGCCTTTTACGAGGAGAGGGAATTCCGTTTTCAGATCGTCGACGAGGCGCAGTATATCAAGAACGCCTCGACACAGAGTGCGAAGGCAGTTAAGTCAGTGAACGCCCGAACAAGATTTGCATTGACGGGAACTCCGATAGAAAACAGGCTCAGCGAGCTGTGGAGTATTTTCGATTTCCTCATGCCCGGCTTTCTGTTTTCGTACCAGAGGTTCAAGAAGGAGTATGAGCTTCCCATCGTGCGGGATCAGGATGAGAACTGCTTAAAGGGGCTGCACCGCATGATCGGTCCGTTTATTCTGCGCCGGCTCAAAAAGGATGTGCTGAAGGAACTGCCCGATAAGCTGGAAAATGTGATCTATTCAGGCTTTGAGAAGGAACAGAAGGAGCTGTATACCGCCAATGCGTGGCAGGTGAAGCAGCAGCTGGAGCTGGCGGGAGACGGCGGCTCTGACAGAATACAGATTCTGGCTCAGCTGACGAGGCTGCGCCAGATCTGCTGTGATCCGCATCTCTGTTACAGCAACTATAACGGCAGTTCTGCCAAGCTTGAGACGTGTATCGATCTGATCCGCAACGGCGTGGAGGGCGGCCATAAGATCCTGCTCTTTTCCCAGTTTACGTCGATGCTGGAAATCATTGAAAAACGGCTGAAGAAAGAGGGGCTGGCGTATTATATTCTGACGGGTGCGACGCCCAAGGAAGAGCGGCTCCATATGGTAAGCTCCTTTAAGGATGACGAAGTGCCGGTATTCCTGATTTCCCTGAAAGCCGGGGGAACGGGCTTAAATCTGACGGCTGCGGATGTGGTGATTCATTACGATCCGTGGTGGAATGTGGCGGCGCAGAATCAGGCCACGGACCGGACGCACCGCATCGGCCAGGAGAAACAGGTTACTGTGTTTAAACTGATCACAAAGGGGACTATCGAAGAAAATATTTTAAAACTTCAGGAATCAAAGAAGAATCTGGCGGAGCAGATCATCACCGGGGGAACCGTCTCGTTCGGCAGCCTGACGAAGGAAGACTTAATCGGCCTGCTGGATTAGAGCGTGACGGGACAGCTGGTTCATGTGAAGAAAAGAAAGGATGGTTAAGAGATGAAAGTACTGCTTTTAAACGGAAGCCCTCATGAGAAGGGCTGTACATACAGGGCGCTCACGGAAGTGGCGGGGGCCCTGACGAATGAGGGAATTGAGACGGAGGTCGTCCATATCGGCAATCAGGCCATTCATGGCTGTATCGGATGCGGCAAATGTGCCGCCGCCGGACGCTGTGTCTTTAAAGGAGATCCGGTCAATGCATTTTTGGATAAAATGGAGCATGCAGACGGTCTGGTCGTCGGCTCTCCGGTCTACTATGCATCGGCAAACGGCTCGCTGTATTCATTCCTGGACCGTCTGTTTTACGCCGGAAGCTGTTTTGCCTTTAAGCCGGCCGCAGCAGTGGCATCGGCCCGGCGTGCGGGGACGACGGCGACTCTCGATTCCCTGAACAAATACTTTACAATTTCCCAGATGCCGGTCGTATCATCCCAGTACTGGAACATGGTTCACGGCAACTCGCCGGAGGAAGTGGAGCAGGATTTGGAAGGGCTGCAGGTCATGCGCACGGTCGGGAAGAATATGGCGTGGCTGCTTCACTGCATTGAGGCCGGTAAGGCGGCGGGAATTACAACGCCGGAACCGGAGCAGAGACTCAGGACTAATTTTATACGCTGAATTTGGGAGGGACGCCGAAGAAGCGGCGGGCGGCGGCAGGACGGGTCCGGGGGCATGGATATTCCGTGTCCGTCTTGCTTCCTACTCGCCATAAGAAAGTCCGTTCCTGTCGAACACGCCAACCGCGGGCGTGATCGCCAGGAACGGACTTTCTTATGACTCGTATCCAGATGCCGGCACACTGGAATATCCATGCCCCCGGACCCGTCCTGCCGCCGCCCGCCGCTTCTTCGGCTGTGTATTGGCTATGCTGGTAAAAAGATGGGGGACAGGATTGAGGGCTGAACTGTTAGGGAGAGAGAAGAAAAAGAGAAAAAGGCCTTTACTTTTGCCATATCTGTTGTATAATGGAAAAGCACTATATATGGTGAAGAAATAATTACATACGCAAAATGTAGAAGATTTCACGGCAAATTGACAGCTGCTGTGTTATTTTTTAGCAGTATGATTAAAGTAGAATATGGATTAAAGGAAATAAGGAGACAGCGATGATTAAGGTACAGAAACGTGACGGCAGAATTGTGAATTATGACAGAGAGAAGATTGTGAGGGCGATTCAGAAGGCGAATGCAGAAGTGGATGCGGCGGAACGCGCCGGGGAGGCATTGATTGACGGAATTCTGGATGATGTGGAGAGAGAATGCGAGGATGTTGTCCATGTAGAGAGCATTCAGGATATGATCGAGAGCCGCCTGGTTAAGCAGAACAAGTATACTCTCTCGAAAAAATATATGATTTACCGGTATCAGAGAGCGCTTTTAAGAAAAGCGAACACGACGGATGAATCGATTCTGAAGCTGATCCGGAATGAGAATAAAGAGCTGGCTGAGGAAAATTCCAATAAGAATACGATTCTGGCATCTACACAGAGGGATTATATTGCCGGAGAGGTGTCCAGGGATTTGACGAAGCGTATGCTTCTGCCGGAACGCATTTCCATGGCCCATGAACAGGGCGCGATTCATTTTCATGACGCGGATTACTTTGTTCAGCCGATTTTCAACTGCTGTCTCATCAATATCGCGGACATGCTGGATAACGGGACCGTGATGAACGAGAAGATGATTGAGAGCCCAAAGAGCTTTCAGGTGGCCTGTACGGTTATGACCCAGATCATCGCGGCGGTGGCCAGCAATCAGTATGGCGGCCAGTCTGTGGATATGAGACATCTTGGAAAGTATTTAAGGAAGAGCAGCAATAAGTTCCACAGACAGATCCGGGAAGAGTTTGGCGACAGCCTGGACGAGGAGTCCGTGGAGAAGATGGCTCGGATTCGTCTGAGAGATGAACTGAAGTCAGGCGTTCAGACGATCCAGTACCAGATCAACACATTGATGACAACCAATGGCCAGGCGCCGTTTGTGACGCTGTTCCTTCGCCTGGACGACGAGGATGAGTACATCAATGAAAATGCGCTGATCGTGGAAGAGATTCTGCGTCAGAGACTGGAAGGAATCAAGAATGAAGCGGGCGTCTATGTGACTCCGGCATTTCCGAAGCTCATCTATGTACTGGACGAGAATAACTGTTTAAAGGGCGGTAAATACGATTACATCACGAGGCTTGCGGTGCGGTGCTCTTCGAAGCGCATGTATCCCGATTATATCTCCGCGAAGAAGATGAAGGAAAATTATGAGGGCAATGTATTCAGCTGTATGGGCTGCCGCAGCTTCCTGTCTCCGTGGAAGGACGAGAACGGGGACTATAAGTTTGAGGGACGGTTCAATCAGGGCGTGGTGAGCCTGAACCTTCCGCAGATTGGAATTCTGGCAAAGGGCGACGAGGAAGTATTCTGGAAGCTTTTGGACGAGCGTCTCACCATCTGTTTTGAGGCGCTTATGTGCAGGCATAAGGCGCTGGAAGGCACCTTATCTGATGTGAGTCCGATTCACTGGCAGTACGGAGCCATTGCCAGACTCCCGAAGGGGGCGAAGATTGATCCGCTGCTTCATGACGGATACTCCACGATCTCCCTGGGATATATCGGCATCTACGAGATGACGAAGCTGATGAAAGGGGTCAGCCACACGGATCCGGCGGGAGAGGAATTTGCCCTCCGCGTGATGAACCGCATGAAAGAGGCAGTCGAGTGCTGGAAAGAAGAGACCGGGCTCGGTTTCGGCCTTTACGGGACTCCGGCTGAGTCTCTCTGCTACCGGTTTGCCAGGATTGACCGGGAGCGCTTCGGCCTGATTGAAGATGTAACGGACAAGGGGTACTACACGAATTCCTATCACGTGGATGTGAGGGAGAAGATCGACGCATTCAGCAAGTTTACCTTTGAGAGCCAGTTCCAGAAGATTTCTTCCGGCGGCGCCATCTCTTATGTGGAAGTGCCGAACATGGCGAAGAATTTAGAGGCCATGGAAGAAGTGGTTAAATTCATCTATGACAATATCCAGTACGCGGAGTTCAATACGAAATCTGACTACTGCCAGGAATGCGGCTTCGACGGTGAGATCATCATCAATGACGACATGGAGTGGGAATGCCCGCAGTGTCATAATAAGGATAAGGACAAGATGAACGTAACCAGAAGAACCTGCGGTTATCTGGGTGAGAATTTCTGGAACGCCGGAAAGACGAAGGAAATCAAGGCGAGAGTGCTTCATCTGTAGTCTGAGGAGCGATAATATCATGAAATACGCCGATATCAAACATTGCGACGTTGCCAACGGCACCGGAGTGCGGACGAGCCTTTTTGTGTCCGGCTGCACTCACCGGTGCCGGGGCTGTTTTAATGAGATCGCATGGGATTTTAATTATGGAAAGGAATTCACGGACGAGGCAGTACAGGAGATCCTCGATTCCTGTGGAAAAAGCTATATATCCGGCCTGTCTCTGCTGGGCGGAGAGCCGATGGAGCCGCAGAACCAGCGGGCGCTTCTGCCTCTGGTCCTCCGGTTTAAGGAGCAGTATCCGGAGAAGACGATCTGGTGCTACACCGGTTATACGTATGAGACGGATCTGCTGTCGCCGGAGGGAAGGGCGCACTGCGAGGTGACGCCAGAATTTCTTGCATGCATCGATATCCTGGTGGATGGGGAATTTGACCAGGAGTGTTACGATCTCAAACTGAAATTCCGGGGCAGCAGCAACCAGCGTGTGCTGCAGATTCACGAGCCGGGCTGTCCGGAGCTGTTTGCAGTAAAGGATGAGAGTACTCAATAAGGAAAAGGGGGAATCGGACCGATGAAGCGGGAGATCAGCCTGGAAGAGATATCAGATGGGAAGCTGTATGGCAGCGGCGACATGGTGAAGGTGGGCTGTGATGACTGCCGCGGCTGTTCCGCCTGCTGCCGCGGCATGGGAAGTTCTATTGTTTTGGATCCATACGATATCTTTCGTCTGGAGACGGGCCTGGGCCTGTCCTTTGAGGAGCTGCTGGCGGAGGCGGTGGAACTGAATCTGGTGGATGGCATGATTCTGCCGAACCTGAAGATGTCCGGCGAGGGAGAGGCCTGCACCTTTTTAAACGAGGAGGGGCGCTGCCGGATTCATCCCTGCAGACCGGGAATCTGTCGGATGTTTCCGCTTGGCCGGATCTATGAGGACCATGGCTTCCGGTATTTTAACCAGATACACGAATGCCGGAAGGCACAGAAGACGAAGGTCAAGATCCGTAAGTGGATGGATACCCCGGATCTGGGCCGTTATGAGAACTTTATTGTGGAGTGGCATTACTTCCTGAAGGAACTGGAGGAAAGGCTGGAGAAGAAACGGGAGCAAAAACCGGAAGAGGGATCAGAACAGGCCGGTGGGGAAGATGCGAGGAAGCGGGCTGCCATGGGAGTGCTTAAGGTTTTCTATCTGATTCCATATCAGAAAGAGTTGGATTTCTATCAGCAGTTTGAGGCGCGCATGGCGGCTGCGCGGGAGGAATTTATTAATTTTCTGTAAAAATACTTAAGGTTCCCAAATCCCTGTTTGCCTGCCGGCGGTCTCTGTGATATACTAAAAGCAATGGAAGCGGCAAGGCATAAACAGGTGCAAAGTATCAGGACGGTTGTTCGAAGGGGAGGAATACCTTTATGGCGAAGGTAAAGAGGTTTAGCACAAAAATTAACAGTTTCTTTGTAGAGTGGAGTGCGCTGAATCATTATTTGTCATCATATGAGTGTGAGAAAAACGGCGTTCCCTACATCGGTTTTAAGGATCCGAGGGTTCAGAAACTCTGGAACAGCTTGAGTTCCGCGGAAAAGCGGGATCTGATGAAGCATTACGGGAAGAAGAACGAGGCGGAGCTGGGCGACTATCTGGGATAAGGGGAATGAATCATGATTCTTTCGGGAAAAGAAATACTAAAGCATATGGGGAAAGAGATCATCATTACTCCGTTTGATGAAAAGAGAATTAATCCTAACAGTTATAATCTGTCTCTGGCGGATGAACTTCTGGTTTACGAGAAGGAAGCGCTGGATATGAAAAAGCCCAATCCGACTAAGCGGATCGTGATTCCGGAGGAAGGGCTTCTTCTGGAACCAAACAGGCTGTATCTGGGAAGGACTAACGAGTTTACGAAGACGGATCGGTATGTTCCCATGCTGGAGGGCCGTTCTTCCACGGGCAGGCTGGGGCTTTTTATCCATGTGACCGCGGGCTTTGGTGATATCGGCTTCGCCGGGTACTGGACATTGGAGATTTTCTGTGTACAGCCGGTCAGAATCTATCCGAATGTGGAGATATGCCAGATTTATTACCACGACATTGACGGGGAATACGATCTGTACAGCAGCGGAAAGTATCAGAATAACAGCGGGATTCAGGCCAGTCTCATGTATAAGGACTTTGAGTGAGAATGGTCTGCGGATAAGAGAACCGGATAATAAAAAGAGGAAGATGCAGATTCAGGAGTCCCTGAAGCGGTATCTTCCTCTTTTATGGTCGCACCCGCTATTCCCTGTGTCCCGCTGCGTATTCTCCAGGGCAGATGTCCATAACGACCCGGACAGGCTGGATTAAGGCATCCTCGTACTGACATTTCCACTGGACCTCCCGGCTCAACTGGCCGTCTGCGATCCCGTCGATGGTCTCGCCGGACTTGACCGGTGCATCGGCATCATAGAGATAAGAGGCAACATTGTATGCATGGTTTACGACGGCCTGCGGCTCCAGTCCCCGGAAATGGTACTGGACGTCGGGGAGTCCGATTGCATAGAGCCCCAGGGTGTCCACAACCTTGTCGTCGCTGCCGGAGATGTTGAAAAGGCGGGCGTTGACGCCAAAGTATACAAAACGGTCTTCCCGCGGTATCCGGTGTTCCCTGATCTGATCCGCGGTAAACAGCTTTCCGGCCGGTTTGACCCAGACCGCAGTGCAGTCAGGAAACAGTCTGACCGCTGTCTCCATCCAGTCCATCATCATCTCACAGCGTTCCTTGTATTCCAGCACGGCGGCCATCATGTCAAACAGGAAAATCTCATACCGGCACCGCTCCAAAAGGGCGTCTCCGTCGGCCACATCCCAGAGCTGGCTTCTGGAAAAGGCATCGATGGAGTCCTGCCTGAATTCCTGCACATCCCCCATGACGACCTGGGGCGGCAGGGCGCCGTCTTTAAACTGTGCCAGATATTTTTTTACGGCAAAAGAGGTCAGAGCCGGCGAAGGGGACACGATGTCGATCGCCCCGAAGGTTTCTTCCAGAGCCGTGCGTATGATCCCGGCCTCCGGTTTGACCGGTTTTTCTTCAAACAGAAGGTAGATCTGATAGAGGTTCTGAAATTCTGCTTTTTCCTCAAGATTCTGTTTCAGTTCTTCTTTCGGTCCTTTTTTCTTTGAAAATAATCCCATATGCGTTCTCCTTTGTATCTGTCTGTAGGAGGCGGATTCCTCCGCCGTTACCTCCAGTATACCGTAATTTGGAAAAAAGGCCATTACAATTTGCTTAAGATTTCCCCCAGGCTTTCTGAAAAACGGAGAAATGAAATGGGGCGGACAGCGGGATTTCGTAACGGCGGCAGATGCGCACAATCTCATAAGCACCGATGATCAGGGCGAAGACGCCGGTGGCAATGTTGCTGACGGCCATGACGACCCCGACGCTTAAGCTTCCCATGGAGGTATAACTCTGCAGAAACCAGAGTACGGGGACACGGAAAACGAAGACGCGGCAGAAGTTGATGGCCAGTGTCAGTTTTGTCTTTCCGAAGCCGTACAACAGGGCCATGACGGACGCAGTGATGCCCAGCGGAATGGCCCCCAGCGCCTCGAAGCGGTAGATGGAGATAATCATCTTCTGAAACGCCGGATCATTGCCGGCAAAGAGACGGCTGAGTTCCTCCAGGAAATACAGCGAGCAGGCCATGAGCACGATCCCGACAGCCAGGTTGACCGTGAGAACACATCCGAAGGCCTTCAGCGCGCGGCGGGGTTTTCCGGCTCCCACACTCTGACTGATGATGGCCGATCCGCCTTCCTGGAAGCCGTTTTGCGGCATGGTGGTGATGCCGCCGATGTTGTTGGAGATTCCCAGCGCTCCCACGGTCAGCGCGCTGTAGACCGTACTCATGGAATTGATGATGACCTTGCCAAAGGAAAAGGCTATCTTCTCTGCAATGACCGGAATGGAGAGGCTGATCATGGGAACTGTGGTGTCCGGCTGAAAGGAGACCGCTCTCATGGAAAAGCCGAATACGTTGTCCTTCTGATTCATGTTTCGGACAGCCGCGGCCAGTAAAAACAGCTGGGAAAGGATCGTAGCCGTGGAAATCATGCTGATCCCGCACTGCAATCCGTAGACGAACAGGGCGGTAAAGGCCATCTTGACAGCGATAACCGCCATATTCAGGCGGAGAATCCTGCTGGAATTTCCACGGGCCCGTTCAATGGCAATATAAATGTTGTTAAAGAAGCTGATGACCATACCGAAGAGCTCCAGCCGGAAGTACAGAGTGCCTTCCGAGATGAAGGCCTCCGGCGTCCTGGCAAGCCGGAGAAACCACGGTGTGAAGGGAACTAACAAAGCCAGAATGACGGCGCTTAGGACCGAGCACATGGCAAACAGCGTGCTGACCCGTTTCTTCACCAGGTCGAAATCACCGGCACCGTAGGCTTCGCTTATTTTCAGACTGGACCCGATGGCGAGGCCGCCACCCAGGGCTGACAGCATCAGGCTGATTTGTGATAAATAGGCCACGGCGGACACGGAGCCGGCGCTGATATGAGCCGCCATCATGGAGTCAAAGATTTTAAAGAGCTGATTTAAACTCTGATACAGGGCCAGCGGCGTTCCGACGTAGAGAATAACCTTCCACATGTTGTCGTGGAGGGCAAACTCCCGGAAATGCTGGTCTTTTGCGGAGAGCACCGCTTTGGGCAACAACTGCCTGGACATGAATGGTTCCTCCTTTGATGTAAATGCCATAGTTTTCGATGAATCTGTATATAAGCATATAGTCAGAGACGTTGGAAATCTACGAATTTCATGACCAATCATGAGGATAGTACAGTTTTTTTGACATAAACGGTTGCTTTGTGCTATAGTATAGGCCGAAGGGATGGTGATGGCTGGATGAGACGACATGGTCAAATGTCGGAAGCAATGCCGACCGGTATTTTTCTGACGCTGTCCGGTGGATTTCAGGATGCTTATACGTATTATACCCGCGGGAAGGTTTTTGCCAACGCCCAGACGGGGAATATCATTTTACTGGGACACAATGAGATGAACGGAGACTTTACGGATGCCTTCCGGTACCTGGCGCCGGTGCTGGCTTTTGCGGGAGGAATCTACATATCGGAAGTCATACGCGGTATCTACCGGGAATATGGGAAGCTGCACTGGCGCCAGATCGTGGTGGCGCTGGAAATTCTGCTCCTGTTTGTGGTGGGATTTCTCCCGCAGTCCATGAACATGGCAGCCAATATTCTAGTCTCCTTTGTCTGCGCCATGCAGGTGGAGGCGTTCCGAAAGATGAAGGGATGCGCTTATGCCAGCACGATGTGCATCGGCAATCTGCGCAGTGCGACGGAGATGCTGTACCGTTACCGCCATACAAAGGAAAAGGGCTGCCTGGAAAAATGCCTCCGGTATTACGGCGTGATTCTCGTCTTTGGTATCGGCGCAGCGCTTGGAAGCCTCATGACTTCCCTGTTTAAGGAGCGGACGATCTGGATATCCTGCGGTTTTCTGTTTGTCTGTTTCTGTATTATGTTTATGAAGGAAGACATCGAGGGCGAGCGCGGGCTGGATTGACAGCGAAGCGGGTTTGTGATACAGTTACATTAAGTTAACAGGATATTTGAGGGAGTAATTCCGCATAAGACAAAGGCGAGATAAATCAACAGCATGGCAGCTCTGCGGCGGCCTGGTTTATCTATAAAGAATGAGACTCATATACAGTATACACGCTGTATATGAGTCTTTTCCTTTTACAGCGGGCGGAAAAGATTCCCTCTTACAGCCGGATAAAAGGCAGGAGGTGCGGTGATGAAGGGATATTTGGATACTTCAGAGGTAGTTCTGGAAAAACTGAATACGAAACGGACAGGCCTGAGTGCAGAGGAAGCGGCCGGAAGACTTATGGCAGATGGAAAGAATAAACTGAAGGAGGCGAAGCCGGTTCCGCTCTGGAGGCGCTTTTTGAGTCAGCTGGCCGATCCGATGATCGTGATTTTGATTGCGGCAGCGGTGGTCTCTGGAATGACGGCGATCTATGCGGGGGAGTCGTTTGCGGATGTGATCATTATCATGATTGTCGTTCTTATCAATGCGGTGCTGGGGGTGGCGCAGGAGAGCAAGGCTGAGAAAGCCATAGCCGCCCTGCAGGAGATCGCGGCGGCTACTTCCAGGGTGATGCGGGACGGTAAGCAGCAGACGATTCGGAGCGAGGACCTTGTGCGCGGCGATATCATCGTCCTGGAGGCGGGAGATGCGGTGCCGGCAGACGGCAGGATTCTGGAGTGCGCCAGCATGAAGGTGGAGGAAGCTGCCCTGACCGGAGAGTCAGTGCCGGTTCTCAAGACGGAACGCGTTCTTTCCCTGGAGGAGGGGACGAAGGACATCCCCCTGGGCGACAGGAAGAACATGGTTTACATGGGAAGCACGGTCGTATATGGCCGCGGAGCTGCGGTCGTGACAGGCACCGGCATGGAGACGGAGATGGGGAAGATCGCAGATGCCCTGACTCAGGCAAAGGATCATGAGACGCCGCTTCAGGGAAAGCTTTCTCAGCTGAGTCGGATTCTCAGCGTGCTGGTGCTCGGAATCTGCGTTATTATATTTGCAGTCAGCTTACTGCGTGCGTATCCGGACATTTCCGGGTACACGGTCATAGATACGTTTATGATTGCCGTGAGCCTGGCAGTGGCAGCCATACCGGAAGGCCTGGCGGCCGTTGTCACCATCGTGCTCTCCATCGGCGTCACCAACATGTCCAGGAAAAACGCTATTATCCGGAAGCTGACGGCCGTTGAGACTCTTGGGTGCACTCAGATTATCTGTTCCGACAAAACGGGAACGCTGACGCAGAACCGGATGACCGTCGTGGAACACACCGGAACCGATGAGAAGGCGCTGGCAGCGGCCATGGCACTCTGTAACGATGCACATTTAAACGATAAGAATGAGGCGGAGGGAGAGCCCACCGAGGCTGCTCTTGTAGCCTACGCATGGTCGGCAGGACTTGACCAGAACAGCCTGAAACGGGAGTATGTACGGATTGGTGAGGCGCCCTTCGATTCTATGCGGAAGATGATGTCGACCGTACACGAAAAGGCGGATGGAACCGTGATCCAGTTCACGAAAGGAGCTCCGGATGAGGTCCTGAAACGCTGTACCCACATATTATCGGAGGGAAGGGCCGTTCCGCTGTGTGAGGAGGACCGGGAAAAAATTCTCCTCGCCAATAAATCGCTGGCCGGCCGGGCTCTCCGCGTCCTTGCGGCGGCAGCGAGAGAGTACGCGGCCCGTCCCTCCGGCTGGGAGGCCGAAGATCTGGAGCAGAAGCTTTGTTTCCTCGGTCTCACCGGAATGATCGACCCGGTGCGCCCCGAGGTGCTGCCTGCCATGAAAGAGTGCCGCAGAGCCGGAATCCGTCCCATTATGATTACCGGCGATCATAAAGACACGGCGGTGGCTATCGCCATGCAGCTTGGAATTATCACCTCCCCGGAGCAGGCCATCACAGGCGCTGGTCTGGACGAGATATCCGATGAGGACTTCGGCGATGAGATCGGGAAGTATTCCGTTTACGCCAGGGTTCAGCCGGAGCACAAGGTGAGAATCGTAAACGGGTGGAGAGCGAAAGGCTGTATTACCGCCATGACGGGAGACGGAGTCAACGACGCGCCTTCCATCAAGAATGCCGATATCGGTGTGGGAATGGGAATTACCGGTACCGATGTGACGAAGAATGCAGCGGATATGGTGCTGGCGGACGATAATTTTGCCACGATTGTCTCGGCGGTGGGGGAGGGACGGAGAATCTATGACAACATTCGAAAGTCCATACAGTTTCTCCTGTCCTCCAACTTATCAGAGGTGCTGTCCATCTTTTTTGCGACGCTTCTCGGCTTTGTCATCCTGAAGCCGGTCCATCTCCTCTGGATCAATCTGATTACCGACTGCTTTCCGGCGCTGGCGCTGGGGATGGAGGAGCCGGAAAAGGACGTTATGAACCGGCCGCCCCGCAGCCCGAAGGAAGGGATTTTCGCGGGCGGGGTCGGATTTCATGTGGCGGTTCAGGGGATTGCGGTGACCGTAATCACCCTGGCTTCGTATCTGATCGGCCATTATCTGGAGGCGGGCGTGTGGGAGATTACGAACAGTGCGGATGGCATGACCATGGCGTTTCTGACCCTGTCCATGACGGAGATCTTCCATTCCTTCAATATGCGGTCTCTGAATCAGTCGGTATTTACCTTAAAACACCATAATCCGTGGCTGTGGCTGTCCATGGCGGCTTCCTTTCTGTGCACGACCGTGGTCATCTACGTCCCGTTCCTGTCCGATGCATTTGAATTTGAACATATTTCCCTGACCGAGTATGCGGTGGCAATCGGACTGGCCTTCTGCATTGTTCCGTTTGTGGAAGGGATGAAATGGCTTCAGCGAAGGCGGAAATGAGGAACGTTCTCTGCAAATGCCTCCGCTTCACACTGCAGGTTTTCCAGAAATCGATTGATATGATATCCGTCAGTCGTCGCATGATGGCAGGTAATTGAGAGCGGCATCATAATTCTGCCGTCGTTTTCATAGAATCTGCCTGCCTCAACGGACGGAAGATAGTACGGCTTGTTCTCATAGGAGTGAACCGAAAAATGTTTAAATGACACCCAGGGAATACAGGAAATGGTATAGGCATTCGCGGGAGGTGTCTGCCCGGCCTGAGCCAGAACGCCGTGACTGCCGCCGTACCTCCTCTGGTTGTCCAGACAGGACTGATAAAACACCATGAAATTATCTGCGTACTCCGTCCACATAAGGGAAAAGGTATTATCGTCCTCATGAAAGGCCGCGTAAAGCGGTGTGAGTGTGTCAAAGTAGCCAACCTGCCCCTCCACTTCGGCGGTTTTGAATTCCGTCTGCATTTGAAGCGTTTTGGTCACGAGCCATAAGTAGGCTGGGAAGAACTTGATACCGGCATGCTTGAGAGCTGTTCTCATCGCTGTAATGTCGAGATCGACGGTCAGGGAATATCCGGTCGGAGCCATTTTTGAGAAATAGTAAAACATCTGTGCCCTCGGCCATGTCTGCATGTCGAGCGGCGTAAATTTAACAGTTTGATCCATTGTGACACCTCCTTTTTTCTATTATAGGAATTTTCAATAAAAATACAATCAACGCTCCGTAGACTGCGTAACAGCTCAGCTCTGTTCCATTTGAAAAAAATAGTATTTTATGGTAGGATGAAGAAAAACCTGCACACAAAAGAAGTGAGACACTCACGGCAGCCGCCAATTGGATATGCCCGCGTGGCCTGTTGCCTTCGTGTGAATAAACGATACAGGAGCTTAGAATGACGGCTTATGTAAGTAAAAATGAAAAAACAAAATACCGGCTGGCAGACTCCGTCAAGCAGTGCATGATGACGACGCCAGTGGACAAAATCACGGTTCAGAATATCGTGGACGGCTGTGATATGACGCGCCAGACCTTTTACCGGAATTTTAAGGACAAGTATGATTTAATCAACTGGTATTTCGACAAGCTGGTGCTGGAATCCTTTGCCCGGATCGGCGTGGAGAAGACGGTCTGCCAGAGCCTGGAGGAGAAGTTTGAATTTATCAAGAAGGAGAAGGTGTTCTTTACCGAGGCCTTCCGCTCGGATGATTACAACTCCCTGAAGGAACACGATTTTGAACTGATTATGGGGTTCTATCAGGAGCTGATCACACGCAGGACCCATAAGCCTCTGGAGGAGGATATTCAGTTTTTGCTGGAGATGTACTGCCGCGGATCCGTCTATATGACTGTGAAATGGGTCCTGAGCGGAATGAAGCAGACCCCGGGGGAGATGGCGGCCAGCCTGGTGGAGGCCATGCCGCCGCGGCTTTCGGCTGTGTTTCAGGAGGCCGGGCTCGTATAACGCGGATCTGGGAGCGGTACCTGGCTGCTGGTACGGCCGGTCTGTATTGATATTGTATAGAAATAAAGTTACAGTTTGCGGGATTTGTAACATTTGTTACAAATAAAGGGGATTGTAACTTTATTTTTTAAACCGGTTTTGTTAAAATAATAACAGAAAGTAAATGGTGTCCATTGGACCCATAAAAGATAGGAAAAGGAGAGATTATCATGGCAAACAGAATCGTTCTGAATGAAACATCGTATCACGGAGCAGGTGCAATCAATGAAATTCCGGGAGAGGTAACAAAGAGAGGATTTCACAAGGCATTTATTGCATCCGATCCAGATCTGGTAAAATTCGGCGTCACAGCGAAGGTAACAAAGATTCTGGAAGAGAACGGAATGGACTACGAGGTTTATTCCAACATCAAACCAAACCCAACCATCGAAAACGTACAGACCGGTGTCGAGGCCTTTAAGAAATCCGGCGCAGACTACATTATCGCTATCGGCGGCGGTTCCTCCATGGATACCTCCAAAGCCGTAGGCATCATCATCACTAACCCTGAGTTTGCCGATGTCAGAAGTTTAGAGGGCGTGGCTCCGACGAAGAATCCGTGTGTTCCGATTCTGGCTGTTCCGACAACAGCGGGTACGGCGGCAGAGGTTACCATCAACTACGTTATTACCGACGTTGAGAAGAAACGTAAATTCGTCTGTGTTGATACACATGATATCCCGGTTGTTGCTTTCGTTGATCCGGAGATGATGTCCAGCATGCCGAAGGGCTTAACCGCTTCCACAGGTATGGATGCGCTGACCCATGCGATCGAGGGATATACGACAAAGGGAGCCAACGAGATTACGGATATGTTTAACTTGAAGGCAATCGAAAAGATCGCCTCCAGCTTAAGAGATGCGGTTGAAAATAAGCCGGAAGGCCGTGAAGGCATGGCTCTGGGACAGTACTTAACCGGTATGGGCTTCTCCAACTGCGGACTTGGCATCGTTCATTCCATGGCTCACGCTCTGGGCGCCGTATATGACACGCCCCACGGTGTCGCCAATGCGATTCTGCTTCCGACGATCATGGAATACAACGCAGATGCCACAGGCGAGAAATTCCGCGATATCGCAAAGGCCATGGGCGTAGAGGGAACCGAGACCATGACGGTGGAAGAATACCGGAAAGCGGCAGTTGATGCAGTGAAGAAGCTGTCCCAGGATGTGGGGATTCCGGCTGACTTAACGGCCATCGTAAAGGAAGAGGATGTTCAGTTTCTGGCTGAGTCTGCCGTTGCAGACGCGTGCGCACCGGGTAATCCCAAGGAAGCAGGCCTGGAAGACATAATTGCGTTATATAAGAGCCTGATGTAAGGAAACGAAGAACGGGAGTTCGGACAGGCTGTAACGTAAAAGCAGATAAAAAAAATAAAGACGCTGTTTCATTGATGGAGAGAAATCGATGAAACAGCGTCTTTTTATGGATTATGCGTTAGTTTGGTGTCTGCTTTGAAAAACGGGTGTAATAGTTTATGGCATCTTTTTCCATTAACGAAAAATTGGCCTGCAGCTTTTTGATAATACGCTGTTCCGGGACGTTTTCGGAAACATTGTCCTGAATAAAGACTTGGATGCCTTTTTCCATTCCCCGTTGATATCCTTCATCCATTAACATCTGTCCGACTAATGTCATCTGCATCTCCTCCTCCAATTTTTTAGCGTACGCCCGGTCAATGACTTTGTCTGTAAAAGTCAGGATTCCGGCTATTACCTTCAGCTGGCCCTCCCTGTCAGGCAGTCGTTTACTGAGAGTTACGGCTTTTTCAATCGTTTCCTGCTTGCGCTTTTTTCCTTTTACGGTCAGCGGCAGAATCATCAGTTCCATCAATTCTTCTTCCGCCAGCTTTTCTCCGGCGTCGATTTTGTGTTTCAGGCGGTCGTAGATCTGACTGCCGTCTAAATGAATTAAGTAGGCGGATTCCACGATCAGGATCAGGCCGCCTAAATCGTACCGTTCTTCCGCACGCTCCACATCGGCCGTATAGATGACAACCATTTTGAGCTGCTTTAAATCTTTCAGCTCCCTGCGAACCGCAAAACGGCGGATGACTCTGGCAATGTAATTGAGATATTTTACGAAGTTTTCCCTGATGAAGGAGGATTCATAGTCGATGATGGCTAAAGAACCGTCGCTCAACAGGAATAAATTGTCCAGCCTCAATTCATTGCTTTCGATGACAGGCAGGTTCGTAGGCAGGATATCCACAATCTTTAGCTCCGGAAGCCCGAAAGCGGCGAGGCTCTTCCCTTTTAATGTCTCCGCCATCAGCTTGGAGGTAATATCCTTGTTCTGATATGCGATTTCTTCCATTTCTTATTCTTTCTCCTTTTATTATACGTAAATAACCGGACAGTTTCAAGAGTTCCGTCCTTAAATAATCAAATCGCGTCACCTGCCTTTAGTCCATTTTTTCATGAGTTCAGGGATATTTTTCTGAGATTGCCTGAGATATTCAGAACATCACCATCTTCCGGCAGAACGCGGAAATGGATAGGATAATCGTATGACAGATGTATGGAAAAGTCAAGTATTATTTACTGAAATAAATGGTAATTTTGCTTATACTGCACATAAGAGTTTACCGCAGCATATGAAAAAACTGGTTTCCCGGATCCGGCAAGTACACAGTTTCAGCCCGCCTCGCCTCCCCTTACAGAGTCCGTGTACCACCCTTCACAAAAATGCTTCTACGCATCATGACGATGGAAATTCTTAAATTCCCGCGGCGATATACCGTACTCCTTCTTAAAGGAGCGGTAGAAGGAAGAGTAGTCGGGGAATCCGCAGCTTTCCCATATTTCCTGGAGGGGAACTCCGGACAGGATTCCGTTTTTGGCCGCGATCAGACGGCGCTGGATCACACAGTGATGAAAGGATACCTGCATGTTTTTCTGAAAGGTGTGGGAAATGGTGGAGGGGCTTACCAGGAAATGCTTCGCTGTCCCTTCCAGCGTAATCTTTTCCATCAGGTGTTCATCAATATAGCGGAAGAGATCATCCACCAGAACGCTTTTTTCCGCGGCGGGCATCTGCAGATCCTGATAGTAATAGGTGCGGCTTATGTGAGCCATCAGGCTGATGGCTGCGGTCCGGGCACAGTATCCCCAGCCCGGCTTCTGTTCCTCCGTCTCCTTGAGAGCTGCGGCTGCAGCGGAAAAGAGCCCCGACCAGGTCGCGCGGGTGGAACGCAGAAGATAGCTTCCCCGTTTCTGACACTGCTCGAAGGCAAAATTCAAATCCGGGAATTCCTCACACTGCTGATGCCAGTAGGCAGCGTTAATCCAGATGACATATCGGGAATACGGCTCTCTTAGCGGCTCCGGAAAGAGCGGCTGATGGCTGACTCCGGGTGGAATCAGCAGAATATCTCCCTGCTGGACGCGGAATCTTTTATCTCCTAAAAGATAATGGATATTGCCGCTTTTGCAGAGCAGGATCTCATAAAAGGTGTGGCTGTGCAGAAAGACATGGCCGGTATTGTCTGTATTTGTCTGAATGCGGATTTCCGTACAGGAATCCTGCATCTGTATTTCTTTCCAGTAATTAATCATAAGGCCTCCGTAGTTAAAATGCATAAAAAAATGCATGAATATTATGAAAAATAAATAAAACCACATAATCTGATTGCAAGAATTACAATATATAATGCAAGAAGCGCAATTTAAATTGCGAAAATTACACAATATAATAGAACTATAACAAATGAACATAAGAATTTCAAGTCTTATGGGAAGAAAAGGAGAGGTTTTATGAAAGAGACACGAAAGTTTGGAATCAGAGACCAGATCGGGTATGTATGCGGAGACATGGCAGGCAGCTTTGTAAACCTGTACGTCGATGCATTTTTCCTCACATTCTGTACGTATGTGCTGGGAATCAAGGCGGCGTGGATGGGAAGCATGTTCCTGTTTGCAAGGCTGTGGGATGCGTTTAACGATCCGATGATCGGTTCGTTTCCGGACAGATGGCAGATTGGCAAAAGCGGAGACAAATTTAAACCGTATATTAAGATTGCGATGATTCCGCTGGCTGTTTCCGGCCTGCTGTGCTTTGCCGACGTCAGCAGCTGGGGCTCTCTGGCGAAGCATGTCTGGGTCGTATTCGCTTACATCGTATACGGCATGAGCTATACCGGAACTTCCATGCCCTTTGGTTCCATGGCATCTGTAGTTACCAACGATCCGGTCGAGAGAACAAAGCTTTCCAGAGCCCGTTCCATCGGCGGAACCATCGTCGGAATCGGAGCCATTTCCCTGGTTCCCCAGTTCGTATTTAACAAATCGGGCGACGTGGTAGCCGGCGGCTTCTTCAAGGTAGCGGTGGTATTCGGAATCTTATCCATCATCTGCTACTGTCTGCTGCTGCATTTCACGACAGAGCGTGTCCGTCAGCCAAAGACAGAGGGACAGAAGTTTCATTACGGCAAGGTATTAAAGAGCGTATTTAAGAACCGTCCGATGCTGGGCGTGATGCTGGCGACGGTGGGCAGCCTTCTGTTTATCACCGGCAACAGCCAGCTGGGAAGCTATCTCTACAAGGAGTTCTACCATGCGCCGCAGGTACTGACGCTGGTATCCTTAATCAGTATTCCGATTATGCTTGTATTTTTCCCGCTGATCCCGAAGCTGAGTCAGAAATATGGAAAGCGCAACGTCATTTTAGTGTGTTCCGGTTATAATCTTGTGATTTCCCTCATTCTGTTTATGGTACCTATTGAGAATGTGTACTTATTCCTGGTGGTCAACACGCTGGCAACCAGCGGACAGACGGCGTTTACCATGCTGATCTGGGCATTTGTCACAGACTGCATCGATTACCATGAGTATCAGACCGGAGAGCGCAGCGACGGAAGCCTGTATTCCATCTATACATTCTCCAGAAAGATCGGTTCCACGCTGGCATCCACCATCGCCTCCTTCTCACTGGGAGCGATCGGTTATATCTCCGGTATTGAAGCACAGACAGCCATTGTCGCCGGTCATATCCGTTCCCTCTGCACCTTTATTCCGGTTGCAACCTGCGTGCTGGAGCTTCTGGGCATCGGACTCGTATACAATCTGACCAACCAGAAGACGACGGAGATGTACGCGGTGTTAAAGAAACGGAGAGAAGAGGAACAGGCGCAGGAATGAGGGGAAGCCGTATGGATAAAAAGATAGATATTCATCTTCATTTGAGTGAACGGGCGATTCCGGAAGGGCTTGGAATGAAGATTTCCAGTGGGACGGAAATGCTGCCGCATCTGGATGCCCTCGGAATTGGGATGGGAATCGTCATGTCGTCGGGCGAGAAGCAGGCGGTGTTCGGTTCCAACGCTTCATGCAGAAAAATTGCGGAGCAATACCCGGACCGGTACGCCTGGATGTGTATGCTGGACGAGACGGAGCCGGAGACCGTATACGAGAGATTGAAGAAGTACCGCAGCGAAGGCGCTGTCGGCGTCGGGGAGCTGACTGTCAACCGCAGGATGGATCATCCGTTTTTAGAGGCGGTGTTTCAGGCCGCGGAGGCGCTGGGCCTTCCGGTGCTGTTTCACATGAGCCCGGAGGAAGGTTTTCAGTACGGAGTGGTGGATGAGCCGGGGCTGCCTCTTCTGGAACGGACTTTGCAGAAGTATCCGGACCTGATTTTGATCGGTCACAGTCAGCCGTTCTGGCATGAGATATCAGGCGACGCCGGAGCTTCCCGGGAAGACCGGTATGAATGGGGGAAAGGCCCGGTGACGCCTGGCGGGCGGCTGGGGCAGTTATTTGAGGCATACCCGAATTTGTATGGTGATTTGTCGGCCAACAGCGGGGGCTGTGCCGTGATGCGGGATGAGGCGTTTGGCCTCGCGTTTCTGGAGACCTGGAAGGACCGCCTGATGTTTGGAACCGACATGGTGAATGTTGACATGGAATTCCCGCTGGGCAGCTGGCTGGATCAAAAAGCGGCGGAGGGAGCCCTCTCTCCGGCCGCATATCAGGCTGTTGTGAGCGGAAATGCAGAACGGATTTTCCGGCTGTGCGGAAACCGGGACCGGGAGTCGGAAGGAAGGTCTGCAGCGGCAAAGGCGGAAGAACCGTCGGGGAAGATAATAGAAGAGAAGACGATGAAAGGAGATCAAGGATGGAGGAAATGAGAACGAGAATTCTGCCCCGTATGCTGAATGACGAGGTGGAAGCGTATCTGACACGAGGAGATGTCATCATTGTTCCCGTGGGAACGGTGGAACTCCACGGGGGACTGCCCCTCGACAGCGAGACGGTAATCAGCGAGGCGTTTGCCCTTCGGATGGCGGAGGCGGCCGACGGACTGGTACTGACGGGTCTGCCGTACTTCTACGCCGGAGCCACAGCCATTGGACGCGGAACGACTCAGGTCAGTGTGCGGGAAGGCATCGACTATCTGGGAGCCATTGCGAGAAGCCTTCTTCGCCAGGGCTTTAAGCGCCAGATTTACGTCAGCTTTCACGGCCCGGCTCACATGACCTGCTGCCCGATGGTAAGAGATTTCTTCGATGAGACAGGAGTGCCGATCCTGTATATGGATCTGACAATGCAGATGATCCAGAGCGCTAAGGATTTATTCAAGTCCCTGGACAGCTTTCATTCCATTACGGTCGGCGCTTATCAGATGATGGGGCGGCTGGAGGATGTTCCGTTTACCACGGGATATTGTCATCAGGAACCTCAGACGACGAAACCGTTTGACCATCTGTTCAGCCTGGCTTACCAGAGCGGCAGCATCGGCTACTGCTTCGGTGATGCGAAGGATCATATGAGTACACCGGCGATTCCGGATGCTGCCAGAAGAAAAGAACTGGCGGATGAAGGGGAAGTGCTGATCAATGAGATCGTAAAGCGCCTTGATATGAAAACAATTACAGAGGAGATGAGGTCCCTGGAAGCCTTCGAGCAGGAGGTCATGAAGCGGTATCCCTGGATTCCGGCCTCAGGCGGGCAGCGGCGATGAGAGAAGAAATCATGAAAACAGAGTCCGGGCCGGTCGCCGGCGGTTCCGCGCGGCTGATAAAAACGCCATGCGGAACTGTAAGAGGAGCGGTTTCTGCGAAGGGAGACTGCGTTGTCTTTAAAGGAATCCGCTACGCCGAGGCGGAACGCTTCTGTTATCCGACGGAGATGACACACTGGGACGGTGTTTATGAGGCAGACCGGTTCGGAAACTGTTCTTACCAGCCCAGGGCGTTCTATGACGAGTCAAAGGTGCCTGAGAAGGCGTTTTATTACCATGAGTTCCGGGAGGGAGAGTCCTATACCTACAGTGAAGACTGCCTGTTTTTAAACATCTGGACTCCGCTGAATGCGGAGCGTGCGCCTGTACTGTTTTACATTCACGGCGGCGGGTTTAAGGGCGGATGCGGCCATGAGAAGCATTTTGACGGCGCCGCCTACTGCCGTCAGGGAATCCTGACAGTGACGATCAATTACCGTCTGGGCCCTTTGGGATTTGCCTGTATGGAGGAATGGAAGGACGAGAAGGGACGTGCCGGCAACTACGCCATGTATGACCAGATGGCGGCTCTGTCATGGATCCGGCGCAATATCGCCGCATTTGGCGGAGACCCGGACCGGATCACCCTGATGGGGCAGTCGGCCGGCGCCATGAGCGTACAGCAGCACTGCCTCTCTCCGCTGACGAGGGGCAGCTTCTGCGGGGCTGTTATGATGAGCGGAGGCGGTGTCATGAAAGGCTTTTCTCCCACAGCAGCCTTAAACGATGCGGAACCCTTCTGGCGTGAGCTGGACCGCCGGGTGGTGAAGGCGTGCGGAGTGGGAATGAGGAAAGCGGAACCGTCTGTAATCTTTAAAGAGTTTCACACACTGACGAAGGAACGGCCGGAGGCAGCCATGGCATGCGGACCGATCATAGACGGCGTATTTCTGCCGGAGCCGCCCATGGAGATCGTCTCAGACGGCGGTGCTCACGAGATCCCTTATCTCATGGGTTCCACCAGCGAGGATATCGTTCCTCCGATTGTACATAAGATGGCCAAGGGCTGGGCCCGGCTTCAGTCTGATATGGGAAGATGCCCATCCTACGCCTTTTTCTTCGACAGACAGCTGCCGGGAGATGACTGCGGCGCGTGGCATTCCGCGGATTTGTGGTATGCATTCGGCACTCTGGAAAACAGCTGGCGTCCATTTGGTGCATGGGACCGTGAACTGTCGGATATTATGGTGCGGTATTTTTCTGATTTTATCCGCACGGGAAACCCGAACGGCGGCGGTCTTCCCCGGTGGCTTCCCATGGAAAAGGGCCAGAACCGGGTGATGCGTTTCGGTGATCATGGGGTGGCCATGGGAGGCGTGTCCGTTGCCAGGCTGAACCATACAATGCGAACGAAACCTTCGGTAGGAGAATAAAGTTACAATACCTAAAAATTGTCCGGATTCCCGTTAAAACTGTCCTAGCAGTATTGGCGGGAAATCTGTTATAATAATAACAGAATAATAGAAGGAGAGTGTATGGGACATGTTATATCCGATTTTAACACAGTCGAGAGGACTGATGGATTTAAGCGGCGTCTGGGCTTTTAAACTGGACGATGGCCGCGGCTTTGAAGAAAAATGGTATGAGAGGCCTCTGGAGGTAGCCATGACCATGCCTGTTCCGGCGTCCTACAACGATCTGAAAGAAGGGGAAGCCTTCCGGGATCATTACGGCTGGTGCTTTTACCAGAGAACGCTGGCTGTGCCGTCCTATATGAGGGAGCAGCGTCTGGTTCTGCGGTTTGCCGCAGTGACCCACATTGCCAGGGTTTATTTAAACGGAGTCCTGATTGCAGAGCACAAGGGAGGCTTTCTTCCGTTCGAGGTGCATATTAACGAGTATCTGAAAGAAGGAGAGAATCTCCTGACTGTTGCGGTGGACAACCGGATCGATCATACCACCCTTCCGGTCGGCAGCGAAGCGGGCGGCGGAATGGGAGATCTGATGGGGATGGGAGGCGGAAAGGCCTCCAGAAAGAGAAATAATCCCAACTTCGATTTCTTTAATTACTGCGGAATTACCCGTCCGGTCAAGCTGTATACGACACCTGCCTCCTATATACAGGATATCTTCTTAAACGCCGAGGTGGAAAATACGACTGCGCGCATCACGTACCATCTTGAAACTGTGGGAGAGGCTACTGCGAAAATCGCGGTCTATACGAAAGACGGCAGACTGGCGGCGGAGGCGGAGGGAACCGACGGTACTCTGGAGATCTCCGATGTCATCCTGTGGCAGCCGCTCTGTGCTTATTTATATGATGTGAGAGTGACTTACGGGGAGGATGTCTATACCCTTCCTTATGGAGTCCGTACGGTTAAGACCGAAGGCGGTAAATTTCTGATCAACGGCCGCCCGTTCTATTTCAAGGGCTACGGCAAACACGAGGATACCTTCCCGGCCGGCCGCGGGCTTAACCTTCCGATGAATACGAAGGATATTTCTCTGATGAAGTGGCAGGGAGCCAACAGCTTCCGTACAAGCCATTATCCCTACAGCGAGGAGATGATGCGTCTGTGCGACGAGGAGGGAATCGTGGTGATCGACGAGACACCGGCAGTTGGAGTTCATTTGAATTTCGGAGGCGGTGCAAACTTTAAAGACGGAAAACGGGTCAATACCTTCGATCCGCCGGAAGAGGGCGGAATCCGGACACACAGCCACCATATGGACGTAGTCCGCGACATGATTCTGCGCGACAAGAATCACGCCTGTGTCGTCATGTGGAGTATTGCCAACGAGTCTGATTCCGGCGGACCCGGTGCCTACGCCTATTTTAAACCGCTGTATGATCTGGCAAGGGAGACTGATCCCCAGAAACGCCCCTGTACCATCGTAAGTGTCCAGATGCCTAATTACAAAGAAGACTGCACGATTGAGCTGAGCGACGTCTTCTGCTTAAACCGCTATTACGGCTGGTATGCCTGCGGCGGCGATCTGGATATGGCGAAAGAACTGTGCAGGGAAGAACTGACCTTCTGGAATTCCCTCGGAAAGCCGTTCATGTATACGGAATATGGCGCCGACACGGTAAGCGGCTTCCACGACACGACTCCGGTCATGTACACGGAGGAGTATCAGGTGGAGTACTATAAGGTAAACCACGAGATCACCGATTCCCTGGAAAACTTCGTAGGCGAGCAGGTGTGGAATTTCGCCGATTTTGCTACCAGCCAGAGCCTTCTCAGGGTGCAGGGAAATAAAAAAGGAATCTTTACAAGAGACAGAAAGCCCAAGCTGGTTGCCCACTATCTCCGTGACAGATGGACGAAAATACCGGAATTCGGGTATAAAGAGTAAGAGTCTGACGGCCGTATCCCGTTTTGCAGCGGGATGCGGCTGTTTTTGCACCGTCTGTCTGTATCTGCCTGCGTCCTCCGACCGGGAAAAAGGGTCAATTAACGTGTATGATTTGGTTAAGATATGCGTAGATAACGCCCGGAAAAATGATTACAATAAAACTGTTCAGTCAGAAATATGGAAAATAACGGAGGAGAGAAAATGAGACAAAAAAGACGGATGGTTATGATGGCGGCGGGGCTGTTATGCATTTCTGCGATTCTGGCAGGCTGCGCAAAGGCTCAGGTACAGGCACAGGAGACGGCTAAGGAGCAGATGCCGGTTACCCTGTATCTGACGAGACACGGAAAGACCATGCTGAATACTACGGGGCGTATGCAGGGGTGGTGCGATTCCCCTCTGACGGAAGAGGGGGCGGCGGTGGCCGAAAAACTGGGGGCTGGATTAAAAAAAGCCGGAATTACGTTTGACGCGGTTTACACAAGTGACAGCGGACGGGCAATTGAGACGGCGGAGCTGGTTCTTAAGAACAATGGACAGCAGGATTTGGCTGTGCAGAAAAATCCCAGGATACGCGAAGTGTGCTACGGCATTTACGAAGGAGCCATGCCGGCGGAGGCATACGCACCGGCAGCAAAGGCACTGGGCTATGACAGTGTGGATACCATGATGGGAGCGGTGATGAGCGGCGCGATGACGATCAATGAAGCCGTGTCAGCCATGGCAAAAACCGATGAGAGCAAAACGGCAGAGACATGGGAGACCGCGCAGAAGCGGGTTATGGAAGGCCTCCGTGAGATCGCGGATGAGGCGGCCCGGAAGGGACAGAATCAGGTGCTGGTGGTCTCGCACGGGATGGCCATATCCGCCGCGGTTGCTGCGATTGATCCGGAGGCAGAGGCAGGGGAACTGGGCAATGCTTCCATTACAAAACTGATCTGTGACGGCGGGACATTTACCGTGGAATCAGTGAACGATATGAGTTATATCGAAGAATAGAGTATCAGAAACTCAGTCAGAGGGGAGAATCGGATAGGAAGATACGGATGAAATCCGTGGTTCCTGTCCGGTTCTCCCCTCTGTGTGGTTCCTGTGGAAGTTATTTCCGCGGGGGTTGTTATTCGGTATCCAGCTCTTTGGCGCAGCTGAGATAGTAGTGGCGTCCATTAGCACTGGTTTCCAGCCGGGCGAGTTCTCTTAAGCTCCCGGCCTTTAAACGGCGGGCATTGTCACCTGCGTCCTTCGACACCGCGTCTCCGGCGCCGAGAAGAAGGTCGCAGAGTTCGGCGGCCCACTGGAATTCCGATTCCGTCAGCGCTTTTTTGACAGCCTCGGAAACGGCCTGTTCGCCGCCTGCCAGCTCTACCAGTCTGCGGGAATATTCCTCCGGTGCCGTGCGGTTTAAATTGGACGGGTTGCCGTCAAACCATCCTACATATCCCTGATAGATGGCGCGCACGGACCACTGCACGGTGCCGTAATACTCCTGAAGGTACGGCAGATTTCGGTACCGCTCCGGAAGGACCACCCTGGCGGCAGTTTCATCCTGGGAGAGTCCCTGGCTGATGCAGGAGAGCGTCTCATCTAAGACATAGCGGATGGCCTCCTGATAATTACCGAGCACCTCGCTGATCCGTTCGCGTCCCAGTACCGGCAGCATGTGGCCGGGAAGCAGGGCGTCGGCAGGATAACTCCTGATGCGCTCCAGACTGTCCACCCAGGCGGCGATATCGCGGTACTGTCCGCCGCGTATGGCGTAGAGATTGGGCCAGCATCCGTAGTAGTTGTCACCGCAGCACATGATCCGCTCCCCGGGAAGCCATAGAAAGATCTGATCATCCGTCTCTCCGACCGCGGATACCATCTCGAAGGTGACTCCATCGATGGTGCGTATGACGGAATCTTCGGTATAGAGCGTGGCAGGCGGAAGAAACGAATAGACGCCGTCGCCGATGGCGTGGCCTTCCCGGATTCCCAGTCCCTGGGTAATGAGCTCTTCGTCGGTCAGACCGTAGCCGAACTGGCGGAAAGTTCTTTTGTTCAGGATTGGATTGATCCGGTCGGTGCCTTTTAATACGGCCTTTTTCGGGGCAAAGGCGATGATCTCCTCCACCGTGTCCCGGAACGCGCCGCCGCCGCCCCGGTGATCCGGGTGACCATGGGTATAGATGATTGTTTTAACCGGTTTATCCGTGAGACGGGACAGCTCATCCCTCAGGCGCGCGGCTCTGGCATCGGAGTCCAGGGTATCGATCAGTATCAGGGACGTATCCCCTTCCACGATGATACAGTTGCTGTGCCCCCAGCCGACTGCGATTCTGACACGGTCGGTGATTGTGATTAGTTCCTTTGGAAACGCGGTATCGTTAAATTCTCTTAATCTTGTTTCAGCGTCATTGCTTAACAAACAGATCCCTCCCTGTACTTTTTCTTAAGTTTATCATAGTTTCGGATACTTTACAAATGAATGGTTCCCTGAGTATAATGAAAGAAGCACAGGCGGGACAGGAAACTGCAGCGCCGGGTGAGCGATATGTGGGAAAGGAAAAAAGTATGAGTGTAGGTTTTACATGCCAGGCAGTGGTGAAGGATAAACGATTTGTTAAGCAGATGATCCGGATGCTGGGAGAGGAGAAACGGTATGAGGTGCGGCAGGAAGAGGACTATATGCGCGTGGGATTCTGCCGGCTGGGAGATCTGTTCTTTCAGTTCGGTTCCGGGCTGGACGGGGAAATTCCGACGCAGATGGTCTATGGGGAATGCACCTCAAGCCTGGCGGGAGCGGGATTTCATGCGGCGGCGGTCCGTTTTGTGGAGGAACTGGCCAGAGAGACGGAGATGGAAATAATCCTCAGCGATGAGACCGGTTATGGAGATGACCATGATTTTGACCGGATGAGAGAGGAGCATTTTTATGGCTGGCTGAAGAATCTGGTTTCTGTATGCCGGGAGCGGGAGGAACAGTGGCCGGAGGCCGTTTCATTCGGTCTCTGCTGGGATCTGGACCAGTATACGCCGGAGGAGGTTCCGGGAACCGTGTTCACCCCCTTTGGCCGGTTCTCCATCCAGAAAATAGTCGGCTGGGTGGAGCAGGAGGGAATTGAGCCCTTTGCAAAGGAGTTTTTTATCTGGAATGAGCCGGGCCGGGATGCCGGATATTACAGAAACACGGCCCTCAGCCTGATGTGGGAAGAGTGTTATTTTATGCCGGGCAGCAGGAGCGGCCGGGACAGGCGGATCAACGACCGGATCATCGATGATCTGGAACGCTCCCTTCTCCTGGACAGGAGCCTTCCGTTTCCTGCGGAGGAATACATAACGCTCTGCCGGTTAAATGAAAGGGAGCCGGAGTCTGTGGCGGACGTGCCGGTGTATGAAGCGGATTGTCCCATCGGTTACAGAGGGGGGAACGTGCGGGAGAAGATCGGCAGTATGACCTTTGTCATTCCGGGATCCTATCTCTACGAATACGATGAGGACGGCAATTCTCATTCGTGGTACGACGATCTGGAAGAGGGCTGGCATGCGGTTCGGATTACGGCGTTAAAAAGCAGGGAGGAGAGTCCGGAGATCACGGAACGGATCTTTAGCGGGGCGGATGGCGAGCCGGTGGATGGCGAGAACGGCTGTCTAAAGTACCGGTTTGCATTTGCCGGGACGGTGGAACCGGAGACAGAGGAGGCGTACAGCCAGTATGTCGGTGAGGTGGCCGGCGGTTACCAGATTGCACTGATTACGGCTTCCTGTGAGCACAGAGAGGATGAGTGGGCAGAGGCATTTTTTCGAAGCGTGGCCCATTCGCCGGAGGCAAAGCTGGAAAAATGATAAAGAAATGGATATCTGGTTATAATAATTCCATCTTAAAATCCAAGGAGGAACACAGGATGGAATTTACACCCTATATCCGTTTTAACGGAAGCTGCCGGGAGGCGGTGGAATTTTATGCGAAGGCGTTCGGGGCGGAGCAACCGAAGGTTCTGACGTTCGGTGAGAGCGGGGAGAACCCTGCGTGGCCGATGCCGGAGGAGGCGAAGAAACTGATTATGCATGCGGAGATCGTCGTGGAAGGACGGAAGCTGATGTTTTCCGACACGTTTCCGGGTATGCCGTATGAGCAGGGAAACCATATTACGATCGCGGTGGCGCCTGAGGATGAGGAGACGGCCAGGAGGATTTTCGGGCATTTGAAGGAAGGCGGAAAGGTCGAGATGGAGCTTTCCGAGACGGCCTGGAGCAGCTGCTACGGTATGGTGACGGACCGCTACGGCATCGGATGGCAGATGAATGTCCTGAGAGGACAGTGACCGTGCGACCTTTTGCAGCCGGCGATAAAGCGCTTTGCAAATGCGGCGGTTAGTGATATGATAGATAGAAATGTTACAGGTAAAAGGATTGAAACACAATGTCAGACACGGCAAATGATTTTTCAAAAGGCAGTATCGTAGCGAATATTATGAAGCTGGCAGTTCCCATGACGCTGGCCCAGTTAATCAATGTACTTTATAATATTATTGACAGGATCTATATCGGACGGATTCCGGAAAATGCCACGCTGGCGTTAACCGGACTCGGGCTCTGTCTGCCCATTATTTCCATGGTCATCGCGTTCGCCAATCTCTTTGGCATGGGTGGGGCACCGTTGTGCTCCATCGAACGCGGGCGCGGGAATAAGAAGGAAGCGGAATTGATCATGGGTAATTCCTTTGTTTTGATGGTTCTGTTTGGAATCGGCCTGACCGTGGTGGGACTGGCTCTCAAAAAGCCCATGCTCTATCTGTTCGGGGCCAGTGACAACACGTATCCGTATGCGGATCAGTACATAAGCATCTATCTTCTTGGCAGTATTTTCGTGATGATCGGTCTGGGGATGAACAGCTTCATCAATTCGCAGGGCTTCGGTACGATCGGTATGATGACCGTGCTGCTCGGCGCGATTGCCAATATTATTCTGGATCCCATCTTTATCTTCACCTTACACATGGGAGTGCAGGGAGCGGCGCTTGCCACGATTCTTTCCCAGCTGCTTTCGGCCGTCTGGATCGTAAAGTTTTTAACGGGCAGCAAGGCGATCTTAAGACTGAGAACCTCGGCGTTCCGGCTGAAGAAGCAGCGTGTAAAAGATATCGTGGCCCTTGGCATGTCGGGGTTTACCATGGCGATTACCAACAGCTCGGTGCAGATTATGTACAATGCGTCGCTGCAGCACTACGGCGGTGATCTGTATGTGGGAATCATGACCGTGATCAACTCTATCCGGGAAATCATCTCCATGCCGGTCAACGGTCTGACCAACAGCGCACAGCCGGTGATGGGGTTCAATTATGGGGCAGGGGAGTATAAACGGGTGAAACGGGCCATTGTTTTTATTTCGGTGGTCTCCATTGCCTACACGACGGTTATGTGGCTGTTTGTCCATGGCTTTCCGGAATTTTTTATCCGTATCTTCAATCAGGATGCAGATCTGGTCAGGGAGGGAATTCCGGCCATGCGGATCTACTACTTCGGCTTTTTTATGATGTCGCTTCAGTTTGCCGGCCAATCTGTTTTTGTGGCCCTGGGAAAAGCGAAGAATGCGGTGTTTTTCTCGATATTCAGGAAAGTAATCATTGTAATCCCGCTGATGCTGCTCCTTCCTCTGATGTTTGGACTGGGAACGGACGGCGTCCTTATGGCGGAACCGGTGTCCAACTTCATCGGCGGTGCAGCCTGCTTTATCACGATGCTGATTACGGTATGGCCGGAACTTAGCGGAAAGAAACGTGAAAAATCCAAAACGTGAAAAATCCAGCTGCGAAACTAAACAGGATCAGGAGAATCGAAATGAAAGTGATAACGAAAGATTTTATAACGAATGTGCTCTCGAAGGACAATGCAGCCTGTGCTTCCGTCAGATCGGGAGAGACTGTGGTATTTGAGACGTATGACTGTTTTACCAACCAGTTTCTGCCGGAGGAGGCCACGTTTGAAAATGTGGTGAGAAAACCGGGGAATCCGGCGACCGGGCCTCTCTACATAGAGGGAGCGATGCCGGGGGACATGCTCAGAATTGAGATTCTGGACATCGAACTGGGGCCTGTCGGCATTGTGATGCTGGGGCCGGGCAGCGGAAGTGAGAGAACGGAATTTCCGGAAAAGATACTGAAACGTGTTCCTGTCAAAGACGGAAAGGCATACTACGACGGCAAAGTGGAGATACCGGTAGAACCGATGATCGGCGTGATCGGAGTGGCCCCTGCGGCGGAAGGCGTTTCCACCATAACTCCCATGGATCATGGCGGTAATATGGACTGCACCCAGATCAAAAAAGGCGCTGTGCTGTATCTTCCTGTCTTTGTGGAAGGAGGCCTTTTATCGATGGGAGACTTTCACGCCATCATGGGAGACGGAGAAGTGGAGGACTGCGGTCTGGAGATCGAAGGCCGGGCCACGGTACACGTTGACGTAGTGCGGAATCAATACTGTGTGCCTTACCCCATGATTGAGACGGAGGACCGTCTGGTTACCATCGCGTCGGCGGAGGACGTGGAAGGTGCATGGAGGGCCGCGACGAGACAGATGTTTGATTTTATGAGAGAAAAGATTGGGATGAGTGTTTCGGACGCTGGGATGCTTTTGACGATGACAGGCAGCCTGATCATCTGTCAGACCGTGAATCCGATGAAAACTGTCAGAATGGAATTGCCTCGTTATATAACTAAAGGTTATGGCTTTTATTCGATCTTTGGCTCATGAGGAAAATGTCTTGACTTTTATATGGAAAAGTATAATAATGAAAAAAATTAAGAAACACATCATCTAGGGAAAGAGGAAGATACGTATGGAAAAGAAGAACATCGACTGGGGAAATTTAGGCTTTGGATACGTACAGACGGATAAAAGGTATGTATCCAATTTTAAGGGCGGAGCCTGGGATGAGGGAACTCTGACCGGGGACCCGAATATTGTGTTAAATGAATGCGCGGGTGTTCTGCAGTATGCACAGACCATTTTTGAAGGGTTAAAGGCTTACACCACCGAGGATGGACGTATCGTGACCTTCCGCCCGGACTTAAATGCAGAGCGTATGGAGAATTCTGCCAGAAGGCTTGAGATGCCGGTGTTCCCGAAAGAGCGTTTCGTTGAGGCCGTTACGAAGACGGTGGCTGCCAACGCAGCGTATGTGCCTCCGTTCGGCAGCGGGGCGACTCTCTACGTCAGACCGTATATGTTTGGAAGCAATCCGGTAATCGGAGTGAAACCGGCGGATGAGTATCAGTTCCGGATTTTCACTACGCCGGTAGGACCGTACTTTAAGGGCGGGGTGAAGCCGCTTACCATCTGTGTCAGCGATTTCGACCGCGCGGCGCCTCATGGTACAGGCCATATCAAGGCCGGTTTAAACTACGCCATGAGCCTGCACGCAATTATGGAAGCCCACCGCGCCGGATTTGACGAGAATATGTATTTGGACCCGGCGACCAGGACGAAGGTGGAGGAGACTGGCGGAGCCAACTTCCTGTTTGTGACAAAAGATAAGAAGGTGGTTATTCCGAAGTCTGAAAGCATCCTGCCGTCGATTACACGCCGTTCCCTGATGGTGGTTGCCAAGGAGTATCTGGGGCTGGAAGTGGAAGAGCGGGAAGTACTTTTGGAAGAGGTGAAGGACTTCGCAGAGTGTGGATTGTGCGGTACCGCGGCGGTTATCTCCCCTGTGGGATGCATTGTGGATCACGGGAAAGCGATCTGCATGCCGAGCGGCATGAGCGAGATGGGCGAAGTGACGAAGAAGCTGTACGACACGCTGACCGGAATCCAGATGGGACGGATTGAGGCTCCTGAGGGATGGATTCATGTGATTGAATAAAGGGATAAAGAACAGGCGCGGCACGTGATGTGCTGCGCCTGTTCTGTGTCAGGAGTGCTGTTTCTAACCAGTCCGGAACCTCACAGCCCGGGAACTGTTACACACGTCAGGAAGGTTCACCAGCGGAGGCGGGATTTGTTTATTGCCTTTTGTTTTTTAATATGCTATACTTGCTTTACTAATTTCCATTGATATCTGGAAATCTAATGCCATGATCCGGCATCAGGGCAGTTCTGCCAAAGGATTCTCAAAGAATTGATAATTGAAAAAAGAGAGGGAGTGATCTGTCTGCCATTATTGTAAGCAGGCTTTATCAGAGTACCGGTTTTTAAAAAGCCGCGGCGGTAATGGTCAAAAATCTGTTGAAAAATACAACTAGTTTCAGTATAATGGAGGTGGGAAACATGGTAAAAGTGAATAAGAAATACAAAGACAGATTATTTCGAATGGTATTTAACCGGAAAGAGGAGCTGCTTTCCCTTTATAATGCCGTGAGTCATTCGGAGTACACCAATCCCGACGATCTTGAGATTAACACGCTGGATGATGTCATTTATATGAAAATGAAGAACGATCTTGCATTTTTGATTGATGACGTTCTTAATCTCTGGGAGCATCAGTCGACCTGGAATCCAAACATGCCGGTACGGGGTACCTTTTATATCGTGGAAGAGTACAGGAAATACATTGATCAGAACGGGCTGAACCTCTATGGAAGCAGCAGGATTACGCTTCCAGTCCCCCAATTTTATGTGTTTTATAATGGATTGAGGGAGGAGCTGGATTACATCGAACTGAAGCTTTCAGATGCATTTTCCCGCGTCCACTCAGAGGTGGAACCGTGTATGGAGTTTAAGGCGGTTATGTTAAACATCAATCGCGGCCATAATGAAGAACTGATGAGGCAGTGTACGACTCTCAGAGAGTATGCGGAGTTCGTGGCACGGATCCGGGATGAAACGGAAGATGGGACGGCTCTGGAAGAGGCGGCTATGAACGTGATGGATTCCTGCATCCGGGATGGAATACTGGCGGAGTTTTTGTCTGTACACAGAGCGGAGGTGTTCGAGGTGCTGTTGACGGAATATGATGAGCAGAGGCATATCGCCAGTGAAAAGGAGATAAGCCGCAGAGAAGGACATATGGAAGGAATACTGGAAAAGGCAAAAGAGGTGGCGGTTAACCTGCTTAAAAAAGGATTCACTGTGGAGGATGCGGCCTCGATCTGCGGAGAAGATATTTGCAGGGTCAAGGAGTGGCATCGGGAGTGGAAGGCCGCAAAAGAATGCAGATGAAACAAATTTGGTCAAAATGGGGCTTGCCTCACTGGATATTCAGTGGGCGGCTCCTTTTAGCATGAGGAGAGAAGCCGGGTGGGAAACGTGGCACATCATAGGTGACTTACAGCGATACAGGCGGCGATTGCTGCCATGAATGAAATTAAAACAGAATCGGTAATTTTCTCTTTACAAAATGTTCATAACAGGTTAGGATAGAAATTGTGTGCAAATTTTAAAAGGCAAAAGACGGCCGGGGAAATGGCCGGGAGGGGACGGGATATGACAGCAGTACTGACAAAAGCATTTGCGTTTGTTGCGATCATTGCCATGGGCTATATTTTGAAGCGGGTTGGATTTTTTCATGCAAAGGATTTTTACCTGATTTCCAATATCGTGATTAAAATAACACTGCCTGCGGCTATTGTATCGAATTTCAGCAAGATAACCATGGATTATTCACTGCTTGCCATGTGTGTAATCGGGCTTCTCTGTAATTTTGTGACGATCGCTGCCGGATATGGAATTAATATAAGAAAGTCGAAGGAGACGCGGGCCTTTGCCATGCTCAATATGTCGGGCTACAATATCGGCAACTTCACCATGCCGTTTGTACAGAGCTTTTTAAGTCCCGTGGGATTTGCTGCCACCAGTCTGTTTGATGCGGGAAACTCCATCATGTGTACGGGGATGACGTTTACGCTGGCAGGAATGGTGGTGGGAGAGGATGAAAAGCCGTCTCTTTCAGGAATGACGAAGAAGCTTTTTTCATCGATTCCATTTGACGCATATATCGTCATGACGATTCTCAGCATATTAAAACTGCAGCTTCCGGCGGTAATGATCAGCTTCGCGGATACAGCAGGCGGCGCCAATGCATTTCTGGCGCTTCTGATGCTGGGAATCGGATTCGAAGTCCACATGGACCGGGAGAAAATCGCACAGATCGTACAGATTCTTGTGATGCGTTACGGTATCGCGGTACTGATGGCTGTGGGCTTTTACTTCCTTGCGCCCTTCGGACTGGAAGTGCGCCAGACTCTGGCAATTGTGTCCCTGGGACCGGTGGCTTCCATCGCTCCGGCATTTACAGGGGCTTTAAATGGAGATGTCGAGATGGCGAGCGCGGTTAATTCCCTCTCCATCATCATTAGTATTGCTGCGATTACGGCGGCACTGATTCTTTTGCTTTAAAAGTTAAAACTAGGAAATAAGAGGAGTACAGAAAATAATGCATCAGAAAAGAAGCCAGTGGGCAAGCAATGTGGGATTCATACTGGCGGCGGCAGGCTCTGCCGTCGGCCTGGGTAATATATGGAAGTTTCCGGGAAAGGTGGGGGCTTACGGCGGAGGCGCGTTTATTCTCTGCTACATGATTATCGTCGCTCTGATTGGGTTTCCGGTAATGCTGGCCGAATTATCAATTGGAAGGAAGACGCAGAAAAATGTGATCGGAGCGTTCCGGCAGTTGGATAAGCGGTTTTCGTTTGTGGGGGGAATCGGCGTTCTGACGCTCTTTGTAATTATGTCTTACTACAGCATTGTGGGCGGCTGGGTGTTGAAGTATATCTGGGTCTATGTGAGCGGTGCGCATTTTGGGACCGGGCTGAATCCGTATCAGACGTATTTTACGGAATTTATAGCGAAGCCGGCGGAACCGCTGCTCTGGGGAGCCGCCTTTCTTCTCCTGTGTATCTATGTGGTGGTTAAAGGGGTATCATCCGGAATTGAGCGGGTCAGCAAGGTTCTGATGCCTGCGCTGTTTCTGCTCCTTCTGGCCTGCGTAATCCGGTCGGTCACTCTTCCTGGCGCAAAAGAAGGGCTCTCATTTATGCTGACGATCCGGCCGGAAACATTGAACGGCAACACACTGGTGGGAGCATTGGGACAGGCATTCTTTTCCCTTTCAGTGGGCATGGGGATTATGGTGACGTACGGTTCCTACGTTCCGAAGGACGACCATCTGGTGAAGAGTGCGGTCAGCATCTGCGCGCTGGATACCATGGTGGCCATCCTGGCGGCCTTTGCGATTATTCCGGTCGTGTTTGCCACGCTGGGAGCGGAAGGCCTGGGCATGGGAGGCGGATTTGCCTTTATGGCGCTGCCGGAAGTATTCGCCGGTTTTCCGGGCGGCAGGCTGTTCGGACTGGTATTCTTCATCCTCCTGTTCTTTGCGGCCCTGACCAGTGCCATCAGTATTCTGGAGAGCTGTGTGGCGTTTATCAGCGAAGAGTTTCATTTCAGCCGTCTGAAATCCACCATAGTCTTGTCGGTTCCGATGACGGTTTTGAGCGCCGGATACTCTCTGTCGCAGTCTGATGCGAGAGGCATCAGGCTTCCCTGGTTCGACTTCTCGCAGGGGCTTACCATGCTGCCGATGAATGCAGTGATGGAAAAATTTACGGATAATCTGATGATTCCTCTGGGCGCGCTTGCTTTCTGTCTGTTTGTCGGCTGGGTATGGGGAACGAAGCATGCGGTGGAGGAAATCGAATCGGAGGGAAGATATCCGATGGTGATGAGGAGAAGCTGGAGCTTTATCATTAGATTTCTCGCCCCTCTGGTCATTGCGGTGATCCTGTACTTTACGCTGGGACGCGGTGAAGGGCTTTCCTGAATGAAAAACGGACGCGGCTGCCGGAAGCAAGGGCTGAACTGCTGCCAAAAACGGCAAAAAATGGTTAAAATTCCTTTACAAACAGCGTAAGTCGGTTTAAGATGAAAGATGGTATTTTTGCAGTGTCAAAGGATTCTGAATCAAAGGAAAGCAGAATAAGTATTTGGGAGACTGAAAAGTATGTTGCCTCTGAGAATGGGGAAACTGATAGAAAAGGAGAACGTGAGATGAAAATAACATTAAAAGACGGTTCAGTAAAAGAATATGATCAGGCGGTGTCCGTATATGATATTGCGGCGGATATCAGCGAAGGCCTTGCGAGAAATGCCTGTGCAGGTGAAGTAGACGGCAGGGTCGTGGATTTGAGAACCATGGTGGATCGTGACTGCTGTCTGAATATTCTGACAGTTCATGATCCGGCCGGTCTGGCGGCTTACCGTCATACGACAAGCCATGTGCTGGCACAGGCGGTGAAGCATCTCTATCCGGAGGCTAAGCTGGCTATTGGGCCGTCCATCGAGAACGGTTTTTACTATGATTTTGAGACACCGTCCTTTTCGAGGGAGGATTTAGACAAGATTGAGGCTGAGATGAAAAAGATCATCAAAGCGGGTGAGAAGCTGGAACGTTTTACGCTTCCCCGCGCGGAAGCCGTCAAATTCATGGAGGAAAAGGGAGAACCGTATAAAGTGGAGCTGATCCGGGACTTACCGGAAGATGCGGAGATTTCCTTCTACCGCCAGGGCGACTTTACGGATTTGTGTGCCGGACCTCATTTAATGAGTACGAAGCCGATCAAGGCCTTTAAGCTGACCTCTTCGTCAGGAGCATACTGGAGGGGCAGTGAGAAGAACGCCATGCTGACCCGTGTCTATGGAACCTCATTTGCAAAGAAGGAAGAACTGAACGAGTACCTGGAGTATTTAGCCAATATCAAGAACCGCGACCATAATAAACTGGGACGTGAACTGGAGCTGTTCGCTACCGTGGATGTCATCGGCCAGGGACTTCCGTTACTGATGCCGAAGGGGGCAAAGATCATCCAGACGCTTCAGAGATGGATCGAGGATGAGGAGGAGAAACGCGGCTATATGAGGACAAAGACTCCTCTGATGGCGAAAAAGGATTTATATGTGATTTCCGATCACTGGGATCACTACAAAGAAGGAATGTTTGTGCTGGGCGACGAGGAGAAGGACGATGAGGTGTTCGCACTGCGTCCCATGACCTGTCCATTCCAGTATTATGTATACAAACAGAGCCCCAAGTCTTACCGTGATCTGCCGTGCAGATACGGCGAGACCTCCACTCTTTTCCGCAACGAGGATTCAGGCGAGATGCACGGCCTGACCCGTGTGCGCCAGTTTACCATTTCAGAGGGCCATCTTGTGGTGAGACCGGATCAGCTGGAGGAGGAGTTCAAGGGCTGTGTGGATCTGGCGAAATACTGCCTGACGACGCTGGGACTGGAAGAAGACGTGACCTACCGCATGTCCAAATGGGATCCGGAGAAAGCCGACCATTATCTGGGAAATGCCGAGATGTGGGATGAGGTTGAGGCTGCCATGAGAAAGATCCTCGACGATATCGGAATCGAATATACGGAAGAAGTGGGCGAAGCTGCTTTCTATGGTCCGAAGCTGGATATTCAGGCGAAAAATGTCTACGGCAAGGAAGACACCATGATCACCATTCAGCTGGATATGTTCCTGGCTGAGCGGTTCGACATGAGCTTCGTGGATAAGGATGGCACAAAGAAACGTCCGTATATTATCCATCGTACCTCTATGGGGTGCTATGAGAGAACCCTGGCATGGCTGATTGAGAAGTATGAGGGCGCGTTCCCGACATGGCTGTGCCCGGAACAGGTGAGAGTGCTTCCGATTTCCGAAAAGTATCATGATTATGCGGAAAAGGTGGAGAGCGAGCTTAAGTCAAACGGCATTCTGGCAACTGTGGATGAGCGCGCGGAGAAGATTGGATACAAGATCAGGGAGGCGCGTCTGGCGAAGCTTCCGTACATGCTGGTAGTCGGACAGAAGGAAGAGGAGGACGGCCTTGTGTCTGTCCGCAGCCGTTTTAACGGAGACGAAGGACAGAAGTCCCTTTCCGATTTCATCGACGCCATCAGCCGCGAAATCCGTACAAAGGAAATTAAGACAATTAATGTCGAATAGTTCCTGTCCCGTCTGTGCATAATAACTCCTGCAGAAGCGATAGAATTTTAGAATTCTCAAGGAGGGATATTCCATGACGAGATTAGACTGTAACGTGACAAACTGCCTTCACAATGCGGAAAACTGCTGCTGTAAGGCTGCAATTATCGTAGAAGGCGAGCAGGCAAAAGATACGTGTGATACGTGCTGCGGCAGCTTTGACGAGAATAAGGACGGCGCTTACCGTAACCTGTTCAAAACACCGGAAAACAGGCTGGAGGTAGACTGTGAAGCAGTGAACTGTGTGTACAACGAAGGCCGCCACTGTTCGGCGGATCATATCGGAATCGCAGGAGACGGTGCGAGAGAGGCCAGTCATACAGAATGCGCATCCTTCAGGGAAAGATAGAAGAAGCGCAATAGAACGATGGGGCTGTTGCAAAAGCAGATAAATAATCTGCTGGAGCAGCAGCTCCTTTTCTGCGTCAAAAAAACAGAAAAGAGGGTGCCGCCCAATCATCTGTTTTGATGATTTTGCGGCACCCTTTCGTGCCTGCTACAGAATCATAAAAAAGGTTCCGGCCGTAATGAGCAGGATTCCCACCAGTTTTTTGATGGTGATCTGCTCATGCAGGAAGAGAAAGGCCAGAATGACGGTGAGCACGATACTGAACTTGTCTACCGGTACCACCCTGGAAGCCTCTCCCATCTGGAGCGCCTTGTAGTAGCAGATCCAGGAGGCGCCGGTGGCAAGACCGGAAAGGATCAGGAAAATCCAGCTTTTCCTGCCGATATCAGGGAGACCGCTCTGCGTGTTGGTTATGAACACGACGGCCCAGGCCATAATCACTACCACGACGGTTCTGACCGCGGTAGCCAGGTTGGAGTTGACGCCTTCAATCCCTACTTTGGCGAGTATGGACGTCAGGGCGGCGAAAACCGATGAGAGGAGAGCGAATAGAAACCACATGGCTGAGATTCCACCTTTCATATAGTTCCGTGCGCCTCCGGCTATTTTTCTGCCTGCCGTAAGCGCTGGGACGGATAAGATGATTGTAATATATTTTTCGATGAAATTCAATTAAATCAGCCTGTAAAAGTTCGGAGCAGTAATTGTAACTCCGCGGATTGTGTTAGAAAAAAAACAATGGCTTGACAGGAGTTGTCACCACATGGTAGTATGAAACTATAAAAAAGTTAGATTGCCTAAAAATTTTTTAGAATTGGGAATAGTGAGGAATGACAATGCCGGGATACTGTTTTGAGCGTAAGAGATTTTGGTGTTTCAATTATACAGGGTGTAAGAGAGAGAGCAGCTGATCAGGCTGCTCTCTTTTTGACTTTGTATAATTTTTCACAATATAATGAGGAGGTAGGAATCATGATGAAAGAAAACACGGAACATTGCTGCTGCGAAGGGTGTGACAGCAGTCCTGAAACTCTGCTTGGACGGATTGGGGAACTGGCTTCGGAGTACAGGGGAAAGGAAGGATCGCTGATATCGGTGCTTCATATGGCACAGGGAATCTATGGATATCTGCCGCTGGAGGTACAAAAAACGGTTGCAGATGCGCTGGATCTTCCGCTGTCCGAGGTATCGGGGGTGGTGACCTTTTATTCCTTCTTTTCCACACAGCCGAGAGGAGAACACACCATCCGTGTCTGTCTCGGAACGGCATGCTACGTGCGGGGAGGAAAGAAGATATCGGAGCGGCTTCAGGAACTTTTAAACGTGAAGATCGGCGATACGACAGAGGATCGGAAGTTCACACTGGAAGTGGCGCGGTGTATCGGGGCCTGCGGTCTGGCGCCGGCGATGTCTATTGACGGCCAGGTTTATAAACAGGTGAATCCGGATAAACTGGAGCAGATTCTTGCGAGATATTATGATGAGAATGCTGAGTGCTCATAATGGGGAGGAATAATGGGATGGAAAGAAAAATCAAAAATTCTGCCATGCTTGCAGAAATAAAACAGGATTACATAGAAAAAAGAAAATCCTTCAAACGTCAGGTTCTGGTCTGCGGCGGAGCGGGCTGCATCTCCTCTCACTGCGGAGAGGTTCAGGAGGCGCTTAAGAAGTCTCTCGCAGACCATCAGCTGGAGTCGGAGGTAGAGATTCTGGTGACCGGCTGTATGGGAACCTGTGCCGCGGGGCCCGTTCTTCTGGTGGAACCGGATGGGATTTTCTACACGGCCATGAATCCACAGAAGGTAGCGGATCTCGTGGAACGCCATCTGGTACACGGGGAAGTCTGTGAAGAATATACGTTCTACGACACCGAGGAGGAGCGTTACATTCCGAAGCTGGACGACATTCCTTTCTTCAAGGAGCAGGTCCGCATCGCACTGCGCAACTGCGGACGCATGGAATTTGCCTCTATAGAAGCTTATATAGCGAGAGACGGTTACGCAGCCGTCGCAAAGGCACTGGATCACTTAAGCAGGGAAGAGGTGGTTGAGATCGTGAAAGCCTCCGGACTTCGCGGCCGGGGCGGCGCAGGATTCCCCACGGGAATCAAATGGGAATCAGGCATGAAAGCCGTGTCGGAGGACGGACAGAAATACATGGTCTGCAACGCCGATGAGGGGGATCCCGGCGCGTTCATGGACCGCAGTATTCTGGAGGGCGATCCCCACAGCATTATCGAGGGCATGATGCTGGGCGCCTACGCCATCGGTGCGGACAAAGGATATGTCTACGTCAGGGCGGAATATCCCATCGCGGTTGAACGCCTTTCCGACGCGATCGGGCAGGCGAGAGAGAGGGGGCTGCTGGGAACCGATATTCTGGGAAGCGGATTTCAGTTCGATCTGGAGATTCGGATTGGCGCGGGCGCGTTTGTCTGTGGTGAGGAGACTTCTCTTCTGGCCTCCATCGAGGGAAAACGCGGGGAGCCGAGACAGAAGCCGCCGTTTCCGTTTGAACGGGGCTTATTCGATAAGCCGACCATTATCAACAACGTGGAGACTCTGGCAAACGCAGCGCCGATTATCCTGAACGGAGCCGCGTGGTATCGTCAGTTCGGCACGGAAAAGAGTGCGGGCACCAAGGTGTTTGCCCTTGCCGGGGACATTATCAACGCGGGAATCATTGAGGTTCCTATGGGAATACGTCTGGGAGACATTATCTATAAAATCGGCGGAGGCATCACCGGAGGCCGGAAGTTTAAGGCGATCCAGTCCGGCGGTCCTTCCGGCGGCTGTCTCACCGGGGAACACTTAAACACGGCGGTGGATTATGAATCCCTGGCAAAGCTGGGGGCCATCATGGGATCCGGCGGTCTGGTGGTCATGAGTGAAAACACATGTATGGTCGATACCGCCAGATATTTTATGGACTTTATCCGCGATGAGTCCTGCGGCAAGTGCCTGCCCTGCAGGAACGGTACGAAGCGCATGCTGGAGATTCTGGAACGGATTACGGAGGGCAGGGGAGAAGAAGGTGACTTAGAGCTTTTGGAGGAGCTGGCTGAGACGATCAGGCAGACAGCCATGTGCGGCCTGGGCCAGACAGCTCCCAATCCGGTACTTTCCACACTCCGGTATTTTAGAAATGAGTACGAAGAACATATTTATGAGAAACACTGCCGTGCAGGAGTCTGCTCCGAACTGCAGACTTCGCCGTGCCGCAACGCCTGTCCGGCCAATGTATTTGTACCGGGCTATATCAGCCTTCTCTCCGCCGGACGGTTTGAGGACGCGTACAGGCTGATCCGTCAGGATAACCCGTTCCCGTCTGTCTGCGGCCGTATCTGTACGCATCCGTGCGAGGACCGCTGCCGCCGGGCTCAGGTAGATGAAGCCGTTTCCATCTGCTCGCTCAAGCGTTTCATCGGGGACTACGTGCTTCAGGATGGGTATGAGATTCCGAAGGTGGAGGCAAAGCCGTCCACAGGAAAGCGGATTTCTGTCGTAGGCGGCGGCCCCTCCGGTTTAACCTGCGCTTACTATCTGGCTAATTTAGGTCATGAGGTTCATGTCTATGAGGCGGAAAATGTCGCCGGCGGAGTCCTCTACTGGGGAATTCCGGAGTACCGCCTTCCCAAGGATGTGCTGGCAAAAGAGGTGAAGGCCATCGAACAGAGCGGCGTCAGCATCCACTGCAATGTGAGAGTGGGAGAGACGATTCCCTTCGAAGAGCTGAAAAGCCAGAGCGATGCCGTCTATGTGGCGATCGGGACACAGCAGTCGAGAACACTGGGCATACCGGGAGAGGATTTACCGGGAGTGGAAAACGGCCTGATTTTCTTAAAACGGATCGGTTTAAAGCAGAATTTCAAGGTTCCGGAACGCCTTGTCGTCATAGGCGGCGGAAGCACGGCCATGGATGTGGCGCGCACGGCGGTTCGTCTCGGCTCGAAGGAAGTGACGGTGGTTTACCGCAGAACAGAGAGGGAGATGCCGGCGGGAGCCGAGGAGATTCAGGAAGCGAGAGAAGAGGGAATCCGTATCATCACCCTGGCTTCTCCGGTGAGAATCATGGAACGAGGCGGCACAGTCTGCGGCATCGAACTGGTAAAACGGCAGCTTACGGACTACGGCTCAGATGGACGGCGCAGAAGTGCGCATATCGAAGGCTCTGAGTTTGTGCTGGAGTGTGACGGCATCATAACGGCGATCAACCAGGATGTAGATCACAAATTCCATCAGACAACCCAGCTTGATTTTGACGGAAAGGGCAGGATCGACGTTCATCAGTTTACCAGCCGTACTTCGGAGGAAGGCGTGTTTGCAGGCGGCGATACGAGCCCGTGGGGAGCCAACGTAGCCGTCAATGCCATCGCCGACGGAAAGAAGGCAGCCGTCAATATCGACAAGTACTTAGGCGGCAGCGGAGAACTGAATATGGGTGAGTGGATGGAGATTCCGGTGATTCCGGATATGGAGGTGACCGAGCCGCATATGAGATTCCCGGTCAGAACGCTTCCTGTAGATGAGAGGATCGACAACTTTAAGGAAGTGGCGTGCGGCTTCCACAAATTAGACGCAATCGGTGAGGCCTTCCGGTGCCTGCACTGTGACAGGAGGTAAGAGAGATGATAAAGCTGACAATCAACGGAAAAGCAATAGAAATAGAAGAGGGAGCGACGATCATGGAGGCAGCCGCCGGAGCCGGCATCAAAATCCCGAGCCTCTGTCACTTAAAAGGCGTTCATACCTACGGTTCCTGCCGGATCTGCGTTGTGGAGGTAGAGGGAATGAAAAATCTCCAGGCTTCCTGTATCGTTAAGGCGCGCGAAGGCATGGTGGTGCATACGAACTCTCCAAAGGTGCGCGCGGCCAGGAAGGTCCTGTACGAACTGCTGCTTTCCGACCATCCGAAGGACTGCTTAAGCTGCGGCAGAAACCAGAACTGCGAACTTCAGGAGCTGGGTTATGAACTGGGGGTCACGGAGAGCAGGCTGGAGGGAGAACGTTCGCAGTGCAGCGTGGATATTTCCCCTTCCATCACCAGGGATACCAGCAAATGCATACTCTGCCGCCGCTGTGTGACCGTGTGCAATGAGATTCAGCATGTGGGAGCCATACAGGCGCAGAACCGCGGCTTTGATACGGTGATCAGTCCGGCCATGGGGCTTCCGCTTAATTCCACGGCCTGTGCGATGTGCGGCCAGTGTACGGTAGTCTGTCCCACCGGAGCGCTGCAGGAGACCGATGGACTGAGCCGGGTGTGGAAGGCTCTGGCTGATCCGGGCAAACGCGTGGTTGTCTCAGTGGCACCCGCTGTCCGGGCGGCTCTTGGTGAAGAATTCGGACTTCCCTGCGGAACACCCGTAACCGGGAAAATGGCTTCCGCTCTCCATGAACTGGGCTTTGACGATGTGTTTGACACTCTGTTCTCTGCGTATTTAACCATCATTGAGGAAGGAACAGAGCTTCTTCAGCGGCTTCAGGCCGTGCTCACAGGAGGAGATGCGGTTCTCCCGATGATCACCAGCTGTTCCCCGGGCTGGATCAAGCATATTGAGCATCAGTTCCCGGAGGAGCTTAACCACTTATCCACCTGTAAGAGTCCGCATACCATGATGGGAGCGGTGGTAAAATCGTTCTATGCGGACCGCCTTTCCATGGATCCGAAGGATTTATACGTTGTCTCTGTAATGCCGTGTACGGCGAAAAAGTATGAAATCCAGCGGGAGGAGATGGAGGTAGACGGAAACCGCGACGTGGATGCGGTTATTACCACCAGGGAGCTGGCGCGGATGATCAAGTCGGCAGGAATCGATTTCGTAAATCTGCCGGAAGGAAGCTTTGACGCACCGCTGGGACTCTCCACGGGAGCTGCCGATATCTTCGGCGTAACCGGAGGTGTTATGGAGGCTGCACTGCGGACCGTATACGAGCTGGTAACGGGAAGGGAACTGCCTTTTGAGGGGCTCCATGTGACGCCAATTGTGGGGCTGGAACAGATTAAGACTGCGAGCTTCGTCATAGAAGATACGCTTCCGGAGTATAAGCATCTGGAGGGTGTGGAATTGAAGATAGCGGTCACCAGCGGACTGGAAGGCGCTTCCATGCTGATGAGAGAGGTGGCGGACGGTACTTCGCCGTACCATTTCATTGAAGTCATGGGATGCCCGGGAGGCTGTATCGCAGGCGGCGGCCAGCCGCGCCCGAAGGACGAGGATTTCCGCAGGAAGCGTGCGGCGGCTCTCTACAGTGAGGATGAGCACAAACCTCTGCGCAAGTCTCACGAGAATCCGGATCTGATGAAGCTTTATGAGGATTTCCTGGGAGAGCCGGGAGGTCATCTGGCCCATAAGCTTCTGCATACCCATTATGTGAAACGCGGGAAATACAACGAGCTGGTATAAAACCGGTATAAGAAATGAAGAAAGAGACGGTTTCCTCATGAAACAGGGGAATCCGTCTCCTTTGCTGTACCTGGATCGCCTTTGGGCAGAAGCTCATGAGGAACGTAGGAAATAGACAACCGATCTTCTTCCGGGAGGCCGTTGTAGAATTCCAGCCATTCAAGGGTATCCTCACTTAAGTCTGATTCCTGAAAAAAATGTCCCTCATATTCCACGGTACCGTCTGACAGAAACAGGCTGTAAGAATCCCCGGTCCGGACCGCCATGGCGCCGTCCCAGAGAGAGATGTATCCGTCACCCTTTCCTCCGAAGTTGGCCTGACCGTTCTCTGAGGGGACGTTTAAAGGGTCAATGATGGAAGAAAAACTGCCGTCCTCGGTTCCGCAGGTGGGGTGTGCGGCCCTGTCCGTACTGATAAACAGGGTATCTCTGGCATAAAACATGGGAGAAAGCGGAGCTTTTTCGATCTGCCCCATCTCCATTAAGGAAGCAAGAGTATGGGGATCAATGGAAGCGCGGCTCCCTTTTCTGAGCAGTTCGCACCCATATACCGTGGTCTGTCCGGGCCATGTTTCCATAATCAGCCCTGTTTTCATCGATACGGCATCGCCGTCCTCCAGGGTATTTAAGACGCTTCTGTCATCGGAAGCGTACGAAAAGCAGACAGGGCCGTAATCGTCAATCACGAGGATGCCGTCCCCGCCCGTGGATTTTAAGAATCTGCCGGTGCACTCGGAGACGTCGGAAGGGATTTCCGTTCCGGTATTTTGGCTTGCTGCCATGGGTTCCTCTGCCATGGGTTCTTCTGTCACGCCTTCCACGGTCGCTGCCGGATCATCAGCCGGTACCGGACTGGCCTGCCGGCTGGAACAGGCGCTGAGGGCGGCAGTGAGCAGAAGGGCGGAAAACAGAATTATTTTCTTATTCAAGGTGAGTTCCTCCTGTTTTTTATACTGCATCTATGGTATCATCATTTTATATGTTTACAATACCACAATCTTCCTTTTGGTTCTTTACTTATTCCTTGCAAATTCCGTAAGATTCAAAGGCAGAAGGGGATACGGCGGAGGACGGATGTGAAAACAGTCTGAAATTATTAAAAATAAATCTGCAAAATCCTTGACATTTCTCTCCGTTTATTGTAGACTATAACAAGTTGTGGAAACAACAGTCAGGAAAGTAGGTATCCGCCTCACCACGGCACGAGTAAGTGACCCTGGTTCATAGCCTTATTTACATAGGTATTCTGTGTAGAGACTTTGATGGTGGGTAGCGTTTGTCTATCTACTTTTTTTGTGCCCTGACGGGCAGTAATGTGAATTCCGACCAAACACACTATAGGAGGTGCACGACAATTAGCGATTTAATGATTAACGAACAAATCAGAGATAAGGAAGTTCGGTTGATTGGTGAAGATGGAGAACAGTTAGGGGTTATGCCTGCGAGAGATGCCTTACAGATGGCGAAAGAAGCAGAGCTGGACCTTGTAAAGATTGCTCCGACCGCAAAGCCACCGGTTTGTAAGATTATCGATTACGGTAAGTACAGATACGAACTGGCAAGAAAAGAAAAAGAAGCTAAGAAGAAACAGAAGGTAATCGAAGTAAAGGAAGTTCGTTTATCTCCCAACATTGACACAAATGACTTAAACACAAAGATGGGCGCCGCAAGGAAGTTCCTCGAAAAAGGAGATAAAGTTAAGGTAACCTTACGTTTCAGAGGTCGTGAGATGGCGCATATGTCAAAATCAAGATATATTCTTGAAGATTTCGCAAAGGAATTAGCCGATATAGCGGTGATTGACAAGCCGTCCAAAGTGGAAGGAAGAAGCATGGTTATGTTTTTAACACCAAAACGTTAATAGAACATTATCAAGGAGGAAAATACAATGCCTAAATTAAAAACAAGCAGAGCAGCTGCAAAGCGTTTCAAAAAGACCGGTACAGGAAAGCTTGTAAGAAACAAAGCTTACAAATCTCACATCTTAACTAAGAAGTCTACAAAGAGAAAAAGAAATCTTAGAAAAGATATCGTTACAGATGCAACCAACGCAAAAGTAATGAAGAAGATTTTACCATATTTATAGGATCTTAAGTTAAGAAGGAGGAAAAACCGATGGCAAGAATTAAAGGCGGTATGAACGCTAAGAAGAGACATAACAGAGTGTTAAAGATGGCTAAAGGCTACAGAGGCGCTCGTTCCAAACAGTATAGAGTAGCAAAGCAGTCCGTAATGAGAGCATTAACAAGCTCCTACGCGGGAAGAAAAGAAAGAAAGAGACAGTTCAGACAGTTATGGATTGCACGTATCAATGCGGCAGCAAGAATCAATGGCTTATCCTACAGCGTATTTATGCATGGATTAAAGCTGGCTGGTGTTGATTTAAACAGAAAAGTCCTGGCTGACATGGCTGTTAATGATGCAGAAGGCTTCGCTAAATTAGCAGAACTGGCTAAATCCAAAGTAGCTTAATGATAAATAAATCCCCTGTAAACATTGCGTTTACAGGGGATTTTTGCATTTTAACGATCTGTGGGATCAGTATCTCCGGTCCTCTACCAGCAGGGTCTGGATGGTATCCGGGGAAGTATTCCAGTTTAACACATAGAGCGTGTAGATCCTTCCGGGCCGCATGGTGATTGTGGTGGTGACGAGAGGCACCTGCGGCCGTGCAGAACGGGCCACGTTAACCGTATAGGTTCCGCTCATCATGGAGCTGAAGCTGGCTGCCTGTTTAAAGTTAACGGAGTTAAAGTAGACATTGCCAATGACAGCATTTACGGGGCCGCTGTAATAAGCCAGATTGCATACTCTGAAGCATGCATTTGCATTGGGCGTAGGACATGTAGTGTCGGCGATGGATGTCAGGTCCAGACCGGTGTCTGAATTGATGATTGCGATGGTTGCCATGCCGTCTCCGACGTAAAGGGATTTCTGGAGATAAGTATAGCCGTTGGCAACGATCGAGAATCTGTGATATCCCTGCGTGATCTGCTGGTATCTGGTAAGCTCCGGGAACTCAAGATTGGAGTAAACCGGCCGGTTGTCAATGTAGATCGTGAATGCATTATATCCGGTTGCAGCATTCAGAAATCGGATGCTTCCGCGTGCCCATTGATTGTTATTACAGAACAGGCATGGCATTGGCGTCGGAATGAAAGGCGGATAAATGGGGCGGTCCGGGAAGGGACGGTCAGGAGGATAGGGGCGGTCCGGGTAGATGGGAGGCATAACTGAAAAATCCGGATCTATATCCTCGTCGAACGGAGGAATCACTGTGTTGTAGTCCGGCACCAAAAATCCCGGATCAACAGGTTCGTCGTCTGCCTGTGCGGCAGAAAGTGGGAGCGTTTCAAATTGAGTCATAAGAACTTCCTTATTATCACTTTATAATTAGTATATTGCTGTTTTTTTAAGGAGTGCCCCTAATTTGATGATTTTACGTAAAAAACTTTGGCGGCATTAACAGAAATGGTCCTGAAATGAGAGGAGAAAGGGAGAGAAGAAAGTACTTGCTTTTTAAAATGCACAACGAAAAACATATAAAATTTAATGATAATCATTAAAAATACTTGATAAACAAAAGAACAGGTGGTATAGTAAAAGAAAAAGCAGTCAATCTCACAGAGGAGGAGACAAAATGAAAGAGAACGATTTTAATCTGGATACCACTGTACGGGAGAAAAAAGTTTTTTTAAAGAAAATTCGTATAGTGTTTACTGCGGCTTTGTTTTTGACCGGCGTTCTGTCGCTTCTGGGACTGATGATGAGCGCCTGGGGAATCAAAAACAGGATCTGGCTGCAAATGGGCCTGGCCGATTTTGTATGGAATATGGTTTTGACCGCCGTGATGATTCTGGTTTTCGTTTCCTTAGTTAAGATCGCTGCAGACGAACAGCCATTTTCCAGGACGCTGACGTGGAGCATTCGCATGATTGGCATTCTGCTGCTGACTGCATCGTTCGTGATACCGAGACTGGAGGGGTATCAGTCTTCCGGTTATGAATTCCTGTCACGGGGGAGTTTTGTATTGATTGACGCGGCCATCTTTATCCCCGGATTACTGTTCGTTATTTTAGGGAATATCATTATGGAAGGGTTTTCCATGCAGAAGGAAATGGATGAGATCCTGTAGGAGGGCGGAAGATGGCTATTATTTTGCGATTGGACCGTGTTATGGCAGACAGAAAGATTTCCTTAAACGATCTTTCTAAAAAGGTTGGAATATCCACCGTGAATCTTTCCAATTTAAAAACGGGGAAGGTAAAGGCAATCCGTTTCTCGACGTTAGATGCCATTTGCAGAGAACTGAACTGTCAGCCCGGGGATATCCTGGAATATACAGGAGATGCGGACTGAAAAACGAATACCATTCAGAATCTTCAGGGGAATGCTCAGAATCTGCAATGAAATCTCTAAAAAATGAAGGAAAGAAAAAATTGTTTTATTATGCATGATATCTAAAATAATTTAAGAACGCCTAAAAAATATATTGACTTTAATGAGAAAACTGCTTATAATTAATCTTATCAAATCAATGTTTTTGTGAAAAATGAATAGAAATAACCGTATGCATCTTGTATATGTCCGGGATAATGGCCTGGACGTTTCTATCCGACTTCCTAAATGTCAGGGCTACAGGAGCAGCTTTTATGCTACCTGTCTCCGGCGGCCGGGAAGTCTTTTTTGATCAGCCGCACGATGATGCGGTCCGTCAAAAAAGGCGGGCCTGGCGGTCCGGAATGACACGCAATACGGCAGATTCCGATTCTTATGGTAATAAGGGGGTGAACGACGACTGAAAATGTGCCGTAGATGAAGGAAACTGCAGACGGGGGTGCTCTGACCTGCGGGAGGGAGCAGAACGCGGACAGTTTGGCGGAAGACGGCAAAAACATTGAAATAAAGAGAATGATAAAGGAGAATATCATGAAAAGCAATGCAGAAATCAGCATTAACAACATTTACAGGCTGGACGGGCGCGTTCCTCTGGGAAAAGCGATTCCCTTCGGCTTACAGCATGTGCTGGCGATGTTTGTGGCAAACTTAACGCCGATAGTCATCGTGACTGCGGCGGCTGGCTTAGAGACGAGCCAGACGGCGGCTCTGATTCAGAACGCAATGTTCATAGCGGGAGTTGCCACGCTGATTCAGTTGTATCCGGTCTGGCGCATCGGTGCAAAGCTTCCAATCGTGATGGGGGTCAGTTTTACATTCGTAACAATATTAAGTTCCGTAGGAGCGAAATACGGCTATCCGGCAATCCTGGGTGCAATCCTGATCGGCGGCCTGGTGGAAGGAACTCTGGGCCTCTTCGCAAAGTACTGGAGGAAGCTGATTTCCCCGATCGTATCGGCGTGCGTCGTAACCTCCATCGGTTTTTCCCTTCTGACGGTGGGAGCGAGGTCGTTCGGCGGCGGATATTCCGATTCGTTTGGCTCGGCAACGAATCTTCTGATCGGCACCGTAACGCTTTTGAGCTGTATTCTGTTTAACGTATTTGCAAAATCCTTCTGGAAGCAGCTGTCTGTTCTGTTTGGACTGGTTGTCGGCTATGTACTCTCGATATTCCTGGGCGTAGTGGATCTGTCGGGACTGCTCGACGGCGGGATCTTATCCCTTCCCCGTATTTTACCGTTTATGCCGGAGTTTCATGCGGGCGCAATCCTGTCTGTGGTTGTGATCTTTCTCGTATCGGCAACTGAGACCATCGGAGATACTACTGCAATGGTGGCATCCGGTCTCGACCGCGATATCACGGAGAAAGAGATTTCAGGCTCTCTGGCCTGTGACGGTTTTGCCAGCAGCATATCCTCCCTGTTCGGCTGTCTTCCGGTTACTTCCTTCAGCCAGAACGTGGGACTGATCGCCATGACGAAGGTCGTCAACCGCTTTACTATTATGACAGGGGCTTTCTGTATGATTCTCTCCGGGCTTTTCCCGCCGATCGGCGCCTTTTTCGCCTCTCTGCCGGATGCAGTGCTGGGGGGCTGTACGATCATGATGTTCGGTTCCATCATCATCAGCGGTGTGCAGATGCTGGCCCGTGCCGGTTTCAGCCAGAGAAATACGATTATCGGTTCCCTTTCCTTAAGTGTCGGAATCGGCTTTACCCTGCTCCCTGAAATCTTTCAGATTTTCCCGTCCATTATTCAGGACGTATTTGCAGAAAACTGCGTAGCCGTCGTATTTGTGCTTGCAATCCTCTTAAATCTGATTCTGCCGGAAAATATGGATATTGAGAAGGCTGTGGAGGCACAGGAATAAGAGGTTTTATGAAATAAAAAAAGATCAGATATCGCAGAAGATATCTGATCTTTTTTGTTACCGTCTGGTAAAACTCCCCGAGTAGGACTTGAACCTACGACAGCGCGGTTAACAGCCGCGTGCTCTACCGACTGAGCTATCGAGGAATATAGACACTATTATACTCAAAGGAAATAAAATGTCAAGAGGGTTTTGTAAAAAAATTATAAAAAATCAGCAAACGATCACAAAGTTAAAGATGTGTTAAGTATTCTGATAAAGGATTGAATCCTGCTCATGATTGTGCTAATTTAGCCATATCATAAAAAGAGAGGTGTATGATGACAGAACATTTGCGTAAATTGAGCCCCGGCCGGATTGTCGTTCTGGGCTTTGCCTTTGTAATCTTAACGGGGAGCCTGATTCTGTGGCTTCCCATTTCGGCCAATGAGGGAGTGGACGTATCCTACATAGACGCCCTGTTTACTTCCACCAGCGCGGTCTGTGTGACCGGACTGATCGCGGTGGATACGGCGGATACGTTTAATGTATTCGGAAGGACGGTAGTGGCGCTCTTAATTCAGGTCGGCGGCCTGGGCGTTACGTGCGTCGGCGTCGGCGTCATTCTGCTGGCCGGAAAGAAAATAGGCATCCACGGCCGCGTGCTGATCCGTGATTCCATGAATTTAACGACTGTAAAGGGTGTGGTCAGGCTGGTAGAGGCGATCCTTTTCATGACGCTGCTCTTTGAGGGCGCAGGTGCGCTTTTAAGTTTCCTGGTGTTTTCGAAGGACTATCCGCCGCTTGACGCGCTGGGGATCAGCGTGTTCCATTCCGTGGCGGCGTTTAACAACTCCGGTTTTGACATTTTGGGCGGACTAAAGAACCTGATCCCGTACCAGTCCAATGTACTCTTAAATCTGACGACCTGCGGACTGATCATATTCGGCGGACTTGGATTCCTCGTGATTCGGGAAATATGGGAAAAACATTCCTGGCGGAAATTCAGCCTTCACACAAAAGTGGTAATTGCAACGACCATCGCGCTTCTGGCCGCCGGTACCGTGCTTTTAAAAATGACGGAGGACATCACCTGGCTGGGAGCCCTCTTCCAGAGCACCTCCGCGAGAACGGCCGGATTTTCCACCTATCCGATCGGAGCATTCTCGAACGCGGGGCTGTTTGTCCTGGCGGTTCTTATGTTCCTGGGAGCATCTCCGGGCTCCACCGGAGGCGGTATCAAAACGACGACCACCTTCGTGCTGATGAAGAGCATGTTCAGCGCCGCGACGAACAGACACTGCAGTGCGTTTAAACGCCGGATTCCCACGGAGGTGGTGTCCCAGGCGTTTCTCATTGCCATACTGGCGCTTGCGGTGGTCTGCGTGCAGACCTTTCTCATGTGCATCGCCGAACCGGAACTGGATTTTATGAAATTACTGTTTGAAACAGTCAGCGCCTTCGGTACCGTCGGGCTGTCCACCGGGATCACGCCGGATTTAAACGCGGGCGCGAAGCTGATTCTGATCACCACCATGTTTATCGGAAGGCTGGGACCGCTTACCATGGCGACCGTGTGGAGCTTCAAACCGAAGGCGGCGGCCTGGTATTCGGAAGAATCAATTACAATAGGGTAGAGGAGAGAACGAGATGAAACGTCGAAATGATACGATAGAATATGGAATTATTGGCCTGGGAAGATTCGGGACCGCATTGGCCACGGCCCTTTCGGAGGCCGGAAAAGAAGTGATGGTGGTTGACAATACGGAGAGCAAGGTGAAACAGATCCGTGACCTCGTTTCGGAGGCCTTTGTCGTGGAGGGGATTGACCGTGACTCCTTTGAGAGTGCCGGAATCCAGAACTGCGAGACGGTGATTGTGTGTATTGGAGAGAAGATTGATACCAGTATACTGGCTACACTGACTGTAATCTCCATGGGAGTGCCACGCGTAATCTCGAAGGCCACCAGTGCGGAACACGGCTGTGTTCTGGAGAAGATCGGCGCTGAGGTGGTATATCCAGAGAAGGATATTGCCATCCGCTTAGCGAGACGCCTCGTATCCCCGCATGCGCTGGATTTTATCAGTCTAAACGACGATATTGCGGTATCGGAAATCAGGCTGACAAGTGTACTGGAGGGCAGGAGTGTGATGGAAGCCGGAATCCGCAACCGGTTCGGCTTAAACATCGTGGCGATGGAGAGGGAACGGGATACGACGATCGATATTCAGCCAACGTACCGCTTCCGGAAGGAAGACGTGATCGTGGTAATCGGAAAGCGCGATCATATAAATAAGTTTGAACGGTATCTGTCAGAAGAACAGAGATAGATGAAAAGAGTGTCCGGAAAATTTGTGGTTTTCCAGACACTTTCTTTTGTTTATACCAATCGGAACCGCCCCGGCGGTTTATAGATATCCAAGAGACTCCAGATGCAGCTTTAAGCCTTCCTCAAGGGGGGTGGCGGGCAGTTCAACGCCTGCGGCCTTTAGTTTGGATAAATCGTAAATTCTGTGGCATAAGTGGCCGGAATAGTCGGGGTGGGCATCCAGGTACCCCGTGAGCGGCAGCTCGCGGATAACGGTCTCCACGCCCAGAAGCTTTCCGAGAATCTCATAGTAGATGCGGTTTTCCACCGCCTCCGGCCCGCCGATACAGAAAATCTGCTGAAATGTGTCGGGTTTATCCACACACTCCAGCATCACGCGCGCCAGATCACGGACGAAGATGGGCTGGGTCACATAGATGCCGCTGGCTACAAGAGAGAGCGGCTGACCGGCGAGAATGAGATCCGGCAGTTCCTTCTGGCGGCTGTGCTCCGGATAACAGCCGATCAGAAAGCCGGGGCCATAGATGTGACCCGGGCGAAACAGTGTGACATTCAGACTGCAGCGTTCTTCGCCGGAAAAACAGCGCAGAAAGACTTCCTCCATTTTTCTCTTGTTTCCTGCATAGCTGCACTCCCCGGGCGTGCCCGTCTCCTCCACGAAGAAGCCCTCCTCTGTCTGCGGCGTCCGCTTGCGGGCGGGATCGTAGACAGAATCGGTTGAGATGACAACAAGCCGTCCGCTTACTTTGGACAGCACTTCTAAATCCTGCTCTGCGTGGAGTTCATTCATGCAGATGCAGTCAAAAACCACATCCCATGTGACGCCGGCTCCCAAAACCGCGCTGCGGAATTCCTCCTCGTTGTCCCGGTCCGCGCGGAGCGGGATGATCCCTTCTCCCAGAGGGCGTTTTCCCCTTGTAAGGGCCCATACCTCATACGATTCCTTTGCCATGGAAGCCAGCGCGCCGCTTAAGCCGCCGCTTCCTCCGATAATCAGTGCTTTCATTCTACTTTTCCTCCTGATAATGATGTAATTTCTTCTTTTTTCTTCCTTCTTTCCGGCGGAAACATGCCGGAGGGCGGGATTCCTTTCTTTTCCTTAAACAGCTTGCTGAAGTAGAAAATGTCGGAAAATCCGCATTGGAGAGCTACTTCGCTGACGCTGTACTCACCGCTTTTCAGCATGTTTTCTGCGTAATTTAAACGGAGAGAGATGAGATACTGTTTGAATGTCATCCCCATGGCCTCCCGAAAGAGGCTTCCATAATAGACGGGATGGAGATGAAACTGTTCTGCCATCCTGTCGATGGTCAGCGGTTCCGCATAGTGCAGGCTCATATAGCGGATGCTGCTCTTGATCCGGGGGTCTTCCTGGATTAAGTGATTCTCATTTAAGATCAGATTCGATATCTGATACAGGATAAGACACAGGATTCCGCGTATTTTCAGCATATATCCAAAATCCTTCTGCACCCATTCCTCGTGAATTTCGTGGAAGCGCGAGATCAGCCGCGGTATGATCCCGATGTGGCTGATGATGGGAACGGGTAAGTATGCCTCCTGGCCGAACTGATTGCGCAGGAAGATATTCGTGGAGTAGCATTCCATTAAATCTTCCGGTATATTGACGGCCGAGCGGAAGGTGTTCTGGGGAATGCAGATCAAATCCCCCTTTTTTACAATGTAGGTGCGGCCGCCGATGTTGTATTCCGCTTTTCCGTCGATGACATAGGTGATGTCGATAAAGGGGATCACATGGGGTTCAATCTTCCAGTTTGGCGTGCACTTCCTGTGAATGTAATAATGAAGTTCAGGAATCATATTGTTAAAGTCCAGATTCATATAAGCTCCTTATCTTCCTGAAACGCAGGATCGGGGTTGTCGGTTTAGTTTCATTATAGAATAGGCAAAACAAATGCGCAACGGAGATTTTAAACAGAATTTAATCTTTAATAATTACAAATGGCCTTTGATTCCTTCATTCATTTTTGTTGTGCAACTTGTTATAATGCATTTGTAAATAAACAATATTAAAAAACATTTTGCATAGGAAAACGGAAATGTGCAGCTGTAAAAAGTACAAAAGGGAGGGGAGACGATGACCGGTGTCGCAATAATCGGTACAGGAGTGATTTCAGAACGCCATATAGAAGCATACGCAGCCTTTCACGGCCGGTGCCGGATTGTGGCATTATGCGATCTCATGCCTGAGAAGGCGGAGCTCTTAAAGGAAAAATACCATTTGGAGGATACGGAAATTTACAGCAGCTTCAGGGAAATGGTAAAACGGCCGGATATTCAACTGGTCAGCATCTGTACGCCGCCGTTTACACATGCGGAGAGCGCCGTATCCTGTATGAGGGCGGGAAAACATGTCCTGGTGGAAAAGCCCATGGCCTCCTCTCTGGAGGAATGTGACGAGATGATCAGAGCGCAGAAGGAGACGGGCTGTTATCTGGGTGTCATCTCCCAGAACCGCTATCTGCAGGATAACCGGAATTTAAAGAATATGATCGCCTCCGGAGCCGTGGGACGGGTTCTGTTTGGGCAGGTGGAGTCCCTCTGGTTCAGAGGCCGGGAGTATTACGACTTATGGTGGAGGGGAACGTGGGAGAAGGAAGGCGGCGGCTGCACGTTAAATCATGCGGTGCATCAGATCGATCTGCTGAACTGGATCATGGGAAGCCCCAAAAGCGTTACGGCGGTGTTAAGTAATACTGCCCACGATAACGCCGAGGTGGAAGATGTGTCTGCAGCGGTTCTCACCTATGACAGCGGTGCGGTCGTCACAGTGACGGCCTCCCTCGTGACGCACGGGGAGGGGCAGAGGCTGGTGTTTCAGTGTGAGAGGGCGGGGATTTCGTCTCCGTGGCAGGTGAAGAGCAGCCGTTCGGACCGTACCGGCTTTCCGGCTGAGAACCGGGAGACCGAAGACAGGCTTCTGAAAATCAGGGAGGAACAGCCGCCGCTTCCCTACACGGAACATGCCGGACAGATTGATACGGTTCTGCGCTTTTTAGAAGGCGGGGAGACGCCGCCGGAGAACAGTATGGACGGACGTCTGGCACTGGAGGTGATCACCGCGGTTTACCAGGCTGGATTTACCGGGAGGGCGGCCCAACTTCCCATATTGTCCGATTCACCCTTTTACACGAAAAAAGGATTTTTGGCAAATGTAAAGCATTTTTATGAAAAGAAAGAGGCGCAGTCGAGTGAAGGCGCTGTGGAGGACGAAAAAACATGCACGAACTGAGAGACTTCTGCTGGCTGGCAAAACAAGTGCAAAACAGAAAGATTTTTACTTATTATATGGAAGATATGGAAAATACGGCAATTGCGGAGACGATTGAGAGAGAGATGCCGCTGCTGTTCGGGGAAGTACGGCGCTGCGAACGGCCGGAGGCCGCCATCGTCTTTTCGAGAACGGCTGACGAGAAGCTGGGACAGGAGGGATACCGGATCGAAGAGACGGAAAACGGTTATGTGGTGGCGAGCGCGGCCGCTTCGGGCGCCCTCTACGGCATGTACGGGCTGTACCGGCTTTTCATTACGGACCGCGCCGGAGAATTCCCATATGAATCAGTACCGGACCAGAGTATCCGCATGATCAACCACTGGGATAATTTTGACGGCTCCATCGAGCGTGGATACGCGGGAGAATCCATATTTTTCGACAACAACACATTTCGGGGCGATATGGAACTGATCCGCCAGTATGCCAGGCTGCTGGCCTCGGCAGGGATCAATGCAGTTTCGATTAACAATGTCAATGTACATAAGCTGGAAACATTTTTTGTGCAGGGAGATGCGCCTGCAGAGATCAGAAAGATCGCGGATGTTCTGGCTGCATACGGGATTAAAACATTCCTCTCCATAAACTATGCGGCGCCCATGACGGTGGGCGGATTAACGAATGCCGACCCGCTTAATCCGGAGGTCGCAGCCTGGTGGGAAGAGACGGTGAGACATATCTACGAAGAAATTCCTGATTTTGCCGGTTTCGTGGTGAAGGCGGATTCGGAAGGGGAGCCCGGCCCGTTTACCTACGGGAGAGATCACGATGAGGGCGCCAACATGCTGGCCCGGGCGGTCCGGCCATACGGCGGGCTGATTATCTGGCGCTGTTTCGTATACGACTGTGCCCAGGACTGGTGGAACCGGAAGGCGGACCGGGCCAGGGCTGCCTACGATATTTTCAAAAAGCTGGACGGACACTTTGAGGACAATGTGATTCTTCAGATTAAAAACGGACCGATTGACTTCCAGATCCGGGAACCGGTATCACCGCTCTTCGGAGCATTGGAAAAGACAAACCAGATCCTGGAATTTCAGATAACGCAGGAATACACCGGACATCAGAAGGATGTCTGCTACCTGGTACCGATGTGGAAGGAGACGCTGGATTTTGATACGAAGTATGGGGATGGGCTCACCGTGAACGATGCGGTGCGAAACCATTCGCAGATCAGAAGCAGATCGGGGATTGCGGGCGTAGGCAATGTGGGCATGGATTCCAACTGGACGGGAAACAAGCTGGCGCAGGCCAATCTCTACGGCTTCGGCAGACTCTCGTGGGATAACGGTTTATCACCGGAGGAGATTGCCGGGGAATGGGTTCGCCAGAGCTTCTGTCTGACGGCAGAAGAGGAAGAACGGGTGACGGCGCTTCTGTGTACCTCCAGAGAGGTCTATGAAGATTACACCTGTCCGCTGGCAGTCGGGTTTATGTGCAGGCCAAAGATTCATTACGGCGTCGATGTGGACGGATATGAGTATGACAGATGGGGAACGTACCACTATGCCGACCGGGACGGCGTGGGAAGAGACAGAACCGTGAAGACGGGAACCGCGTATACAAGACAGTACTCCGACCCGCGATTTGCGGAATATGAAGACCTTTCGACGTGTCCCGATGAGCTTCTGCTCTTTTTCCACCACGTGCCCTACACCCATGTGCTGCAGTCGGGAAAAACAGTGATTCAGCATATCTATGACACCCATTTCCGGGGGGTGGAGAAGGTCCTTGAGTATCAGGCGTTATGGGACAGCTTAAAGGACTCCCTGGATGAGGAGAGCTACTTCAATGTGAAGGAACGCCTCGCATGGCAGTATGAAAACGCCGTGAACTGGCGTGACCAGGTGAACACGTATTTTTACCGTAAATCGGGGATACCCGATGAGAAGGGAAGAAGAATATATCAATAAAACAAAAGGAAAGAGGTATCGTTATGAAAAAATGGAGTAAAGCAGCTATGGTATGTGCAGCGATTCTGGCAGCAGGCATGGCAGTAACCGCATGCGGCGGGGGAAACACCGCGAAAACAGAGAACACGGGTGCTGTGGAGACGGAGAAGAAAGCCGAAGGAGAGCCGACGGAAGCGGCAAAGGCTTCCGGAGAGACAGCGAAATTAAGCTTTTCCTGGTGGGGCAATGACGACCGCCATCAGGCGACACAGAACGCCATCGACGCCTTTAACGCGGCTCATGCGGGAGCGATTGAGGTGACCGGTGAACCCTCAGGCTTCGGTAATCTGGAGGAGACCTTCGCAACCCGTTATGCAGGGGGAACCGCGGCGGATGTCATGACCGTAAACTACCCGTGGGTCATCCAGTACAGCCCCAACGGGGAGGGATTTTACGATCTCGACCAGGTAAAGGATATCTTCGACTTCAGTCAGTATGACGAGGGATTCTTAGAATTCGGCAAGACCGGAGGCAAGATGCAGGCGGTTCCGTACGGTCAGAACACGCTGGGCTTATACGTCAACAAATCCGCCTTTGACAGAGCCGGTATTACAGAACTGCCAAAGACGTTTGAGGAGTATAAGGAGGCTGCCAAAATCTTTACACAGCAGGATCCGAATACTTACATGATCGTCAGCCCGACCTTCCGCTTTGCTGCGGTTTACTATCTGCAGCAGAAGACCGGAAAAGGAGAATTTGCGGAAGATTTAAGCATGAATTACACGGTTGATGACTATAAGGAAGCACTTCTCTGGTATAAAGATCTGGCGGATGCCCATGTATTCTGTTCCAGAAAAGACTATATTGAGAATGTCGGCAATGATCCGGTATCGGTTGCACAGAATGCAAAGTACATTAACGGCGGATACGTGGGAGTCCTGGAATGGACCGGCGGAATCGCCTCCAACGCGAAGACCCTGGAAGACAAGGGCGATGAGCTGGTAGTGGCTCCGCTTCCTGTCATCGAAGGCGCGGCATTCGAGGGAACCATGGCAAAACCGTCACTGCTCTTCGCAATCTCAAAGGACACAAAGAATCCGAAAGAGGCGGCTGAATTTTTACAGTACATCTTAAATGACCCGGAAGGGACGAAGCTGATGGGGTCGACACGCGGTATGGTGGCTTCCAGGGCGGCAAAGGCTTCCTTAGAGGCAGACGGACAGATTGAAGGGGCCGTAAAGCAGGCGTACGATTTCACCGACGAAGCAAAGGTCATTAACAATTCCCCGATTTTTGAAAACGCAGTATTTACCAATTCCTATGAAAGCAATTACGAGAAATTTGAGTTTGGAAAGAGTACGGCGGAGGAAGCCGCACAGGCCATCTTCGACGCTACCAGCGAACAGGTTGCAAAACTGAAACAGGATTACGGAAAGTAAGAAATTCCATGTGACTGGCTTATCCGGCAGAAGAGTACCGCTCTTTTGCCGGAACCGTTAGAAAGAAGGAGGAAATTCGTTGAAGAAGAGTAAAATGGGACTCGTATATATCCTTCCATGGCTGATCGGTATGGTCTTTCTCACATTATATCCGTTTATCAATGCATTAATTATCAGTTTTACGGATTATAATCTGGTTAGGGATCCTAATTTTATCGGACTGGCCAACTATACGAAGTTATTCAAGGATGAAGATTTTTTGGGCACGCTCACGGCGACGCTGAAATACACCGTCATTACGGTGCCGCTGCAGCTGGCGTTTGCCCTGTTTATTGCATATATTCTGAATTTTAAGCTGAAGGGCATCAATTTTTTCCGGACGGCCTACTATATTCCGTCCCTGCTGGGTGGAAATGTGGCAGTTGCGGTGCTGTGGAGATTTTTGTTCCAGCAGGATGGACTGATCAACCGCATCATCGGCGTTGTGGGAATCCAGCCGGTGGCATGGCTCTCGTCGCCGGGCGGCGCCATGAGCGTTATCATCATCTTAAAGGTCTGGCAGTTCGGTTCAGCCATGCTGATCTTTCTGGCAGCGTTAAAGGATGTTCCGCAGGACCTCTACGAAGCGGCCAGCGTAGATGGCTCCACGAAGCTGCACTCGTTTATTCATATTACCATGCCGTTAATCACACCAACTATTTTCTTCAATCTGGTCATGCAGCTGGTCAATGCGTTCCAGGAGTTTAACGGACCGTACCTCGTTACGGGAAAGGGCCCTCTGAATGCCACCTATCTGACTTCCATGTATATTTATGACAATGCGTTTAAGTATTTCAACATGGGATACGCCAGTGCGGCCAGCTGGATTCTGTTCCTCATCATCGTGGCTGTGACCCTGATTCTCTTTGCAACACAGGACAAGTGGGTCTATTATTCGGACGGAGGTAATTAGAAGATGGAGAATACGCGTGGATACAGCGAAGTGGAAATCCGGAGGCGCAGGCGCTTAATGGTCAGTGCCGCAGTCCGCTATATCGTTCTGATTGTCGTGGCGCTGGTCATGATCTATCCGATTATATGGCTGGTGGGCGCCACCTTTAAGAGCAACAATGAGATTTTTACTTCGATCAGTTTTATTCCGAAACGGATTGATTTTACCCCCTACATAGAAGGCTGGAAGACGAGGACGAAGTATACCTTCACCACATTTTTCTTAAATACCTTCAAGTTTGTAATTCCGAAAATCGTTTTCTGTCTCGTCTCCAGTACGCTTGTGGCGTATGGATTTGCAAGATTTGAATTTCCATTTAAAAAGATCTGCTTCTCCCTTCTGATGGCGACCATGTTTCTGCCGGCTGTTGTGACGAGAATTCCGCTCTATATTTTGTGGAAGCAGATGGGGCTTTTGAATACGTATGTGCCGCTGATTGCCCCGACAATCTTTGCCAATGAACCATTTTTCGTGTTCATGCTGATCCAGTTCATGCGGTCGATTCCCACGTATCTCGATGAGGCCGCCACCATTGACGGCTGTAATTCCTTCCAGATACTGATGAAGGTTCTTCTGCCGTCGCTGAAACCGGCGCTGATCAGCTGTACGATCTTTCAGTTTGTATGGAGTTTTAATGACTTCCTGGGGCCGCTCATTTATGTGACCAGCCTGGAAAAGTATCCGGTGGCGCTGGCTCTTAAAATGTCCATCGACCAGAGCAGCGGTATCGTGGAATGGAATCAGATCCTTGCCATGTCATTCCTGGCTCTGCTTCCGGCTCTGATCCTGTTCTTCTCCGCGCAGAAATATTTTGTGGAGGGCGTGACTTCGACCGGCGTGAAAGGATGATGTGTATGGAAGGTGAGATGCAGCTCTCTGTGACGCCTTTTCTATCAAATCACGCGGTGCTCCAGAGAGACGAAGAAATCGTGGTGCGCGGCAGAGGCCGCGCAGGGTGTGAGATTTTTGCAGAGCTTAAGGGACCGGCAAAGAAGCGGCTGGAACGCCGGGGGGTGGCTGGAGACGGCGGAACCTGGCGCCTGGTATTTCCGCCGCTTCCGGCCGGAGGGCCGTATGAACTGCGGGTGAAGTCCGGCGGCGAGGCTATGGAATTTACGGATATCTTTATTGGAGATGTCTGGCTTCTGGCTGGCCAGTCCAATATGCAGCTTCCAATGGAGCGGGTAAAATACCGGTACCCGGAGGAATACCGCGAGGGGGCATCGCCTCTGATTCGTCAGTTTGCAGTCCCGATCTGCTGGAATTTTGACTCCATTCAGTCCGAATTGTCCGGCGGAGAGTGGAAGGCGGCCGCAGCGGAATATACTCCGGTATTTTCCGCCGTCGGCTTTTTCTTTGCAAAAAAGCTGTATGAACGGTACAACGTTCCTGTCGGTCTCGTTCTGACCGCTGTGGGAGGGACGCCGGTTCAGGCGTGGATGAGCCGTGAGGCGCTCCGGGAGTTCCCGGATGAACTGGAAAAGGCGGAGGCGTTAAGAGCCCCCGGCCTTGTGAAGCGGATACAGAGAGCGGATGAAGAAAGGATTGCCGCGTGGTGGAGGCATCTCGATGAAAAGGACCCGGGGATTTTGGAAAACTGGGCCGCCGGAGGTGATGAAGGATCCGGAAATGCTTTGTGGAAGAAAACGAATCTTACCGACAGCTGGGAGGGAAACGACGAGCTGAGCGGCGCCGGAACCGTCTGGCTTCGGAAGCATGTGAATATCCCGCACAGCCGGGCGGGGAAAACGGTGCGCATCTCTCTGGGAACGGTTACGGATGCTGATGTTTTCTATGTAAATGGTATTATGTCCGGATCCGTCTCCTACCGGTATCCGCCGAGAGAGTATGAGCTTCCGGGTCTGAATGCGGGAGATAATTTACTTGTGCTGCGGGTAGCGGCGGTGCACGGACAGGGCGGTTTCACCCGTGGGAAGAAACACCGGATTATCTGGGAGGATGGGAGGGAAAGTGATATATCAGGCGGCTGGGAATACCGCCGGGGCGCGGTGATGGAGCCCCTGGAGGAACAGACGTTTTTCGAACGTATGCCCCTGGGGATGTATCAGGCGATGACCGCTCCGCTCCATGATTTCCCGGTCAGGGGAATCTGCTGGTATCAGGGTGAAATGAATGCGGATGAGCCCGGAGCCTATCCGGGATATTTTTCGCGGCTTACGGCGGACTGGAGGAAAAAATGGAAAAATCCCCGTCTTCCGGTGCTCTTTGTGCAGCTGCCGTGCTATGATCTGTACGATGCCGGACACTGGGTGGAATTCCGGGAAATGCAGCGCGGCCTGACCGCGATTCCCGATTCGGCCATGGTCGTCACAACAGACTGCGGGGAAGTGAATGATCTGCATCCGGTGAGCAAAAAACCGGTTGGAGAGCGGCTGGCCATGGCGGCGTTTCAACTGGCGTACGGGGAATGCGGGACGTGGCTGAGCCCGGTGTTTTCATTTGGTGAGACAGAGGAGAGGGGTATTGTGCTGCATTTTGAACATGCAGACGATGGTCTGGAGACTGTTGACGGAGAGAAGCTGTGCGGCTTTGAATACGGGTTTTACGGGGAGAGTCCGGAATGCTCCGGCGTGATCTGCCGCAGAATACCGGCGGAAGCCGCGCTGGAAGGCAACCGGGTGAGAGCGGCACTGCCGGAGTCTGGCGGGCGGAGACCGGATGTCCTGCTGTACGCATGGTCCAATCAACCGGAGGGGAATTTATGTAATTCTCAAAAGCTGCCTGCGTCGCCGTTTCGGTACCTGATAAAAGAGAAGGGCTGAGAGGGCCGGAAGTTTTAACAGAAAAAGGCCATCGGACGGTTTACATCAGTCACCGCCGCGATGGCCTTTCAAAAAAATAATGCGGGAGATGGGACTTGAACCCACACGAGCATACACCCACAAGATCCTTAGTCTTGCCTGTCTGCCAATTCCAGCACTCCCGCACA